>Ga0105052_10001022_pt1 | contig 38317 bp, 22 predicted proteins | sample FRY03_FD_78094 | JGI IMG/M metagenome (GOLD analysis project Ga0105052, IMG submission 78094) | Freshwater microbial communities from Lake Fryxell liftoff mats and glacier meltwater in Antarctica - FRY-03 | ecosystem: Environmental > Aquatic > Freshwater > Ice > Glacier meltwater ... | reverse complement strand
TTTCGGCGAGCAAAGACTCGCCGAGGCTGCCCGCACCATTGGCGCGCTATCGACCGAGATATCCCTTCCCAGGTTGCGTCCCCGCAGAGCCTGAGTCGAGCCTGAGTCCGTTTTTCCCGGTAATTGATTGTATCGCTCGGCAATTTCAGATGCAAAATATCATTGGACGCAGGAGTAGATGCCTCAAAAAATCCCCCATTCTGGACAGATGCCACTAAAATCCGAGAAGAACCTAAAAAGAAGACGGTTGGATGTTGTTATGGCAGCGGTATAACCGTGATGTTGGTCCGGTAGCGTCGACCGCTCCGACTGATGATCACGGGGACTTCTTGACCAAGCGGAGTCAGCCCGACTCGTGTCACAAGGTGGTCATCATTGTCCACGCCGACGCCGTTGAACTCAAGAATCACATCGCCACGCAAAAGGTTTGCAAGCGCGGCGGGTGATCCGTCTCGCACTTCTTTCACAAGTGCACCTCCCGAGAAGCCGCTGTCCTGGAGCGAATCGTTTGCGGTGAAATCGGGGTCAAGCGTGACACCCAGGTAAGCGCGACGTAGTTTTCCATGTGTGACCAGTTCTTCGGCGACGCGAATCGCCATATCGATCGGAATGGCAAAACCAATTCCTTCACTGCCACCGCTGCTACTGGCGATCGCGGTGTTTACTGCGACCACTTCACCGCGAAGATTTAGCAAAGGACCGCCACTGTTGCCAGGATTGATCGCCGCATCGGTTTGAAAGAAATCCTGAAGCTCGATCCGTTCAGTTCCTAGGGTCAAGTCACGACGACCTTTGGCGCTCACGATACCGAACGTAACACTGTGACTAAGTCCGAAGGGACTACCAATCGCCAGGACGAAGTCACCGATCTCAACCGCTTGACTGGCTCCAATTCTCGCCGCGGGGATCGGTGCATCAATAAGCATGATCGCGACATCAGTGCTTGGGTCTGAGAAGACTTTCGTCGGGCGTATCTCTCGTCCGTCGTTGGTGCGAAGCAGAATTTGATTTGGCGATGCACCCACGATGACGTGTCGATTGGTTAACACCCATCGTTCGGTTCCAATCATGATCACGACGCCGGAACCGGCCTCGTCATAAGATTCCGTGCGACCTCGAGTCTTCTCCGTCTTGCGAGCTTCGATATGAATGACGCTTGGTTTGACCAGTTGAGCCACTCGTTTTACGAGGTTGCCCAAACGATCGACCATCGAAAAGTCATCCGCCAATTCCGCGTAGAGCTTATCGCGATCGAGATCAAACGTGGGCATCCCGCCCTCGGATGAACCTGTGCCACGAAGGTCGGGCAAGTTCGGTGAAATCGATTGGCTTGAGATCGCCAACCCTTCATCACCAATTCGCATCGAGCGATAAGGCGTTTGAGTTTGGGCGTAGACGCTTGAGGCGGACGCGGCGACGAGCGTTAAAGACACAATGCCGCCAAACGATCGAAGCGGGAATTGCAAATAACGCAGGGCGCAGTCAAGGAAAACGTTTCTGAGCATCGAAGTCGTCTTAGCCGGGGGGAGGTGCGATGGGCTCACTTCATCCTACGCATCGACGCTTTGAGGATCACAAATTTTGTTTCAATGTAAGAGCTAGGCCCCAAAGCGACGATCGTTTTCACCATCATCCGCGATGCATTGGTTGCCGCCGCTTCGACCCGACGTGCGGTGGCAGCAAGAAACAAAAAAGCGACTGATGTTTTTACCAGTCGCTTGACAAGCATGAATTGCGTTTTTGGACGAGCTCTAAACCTGGTCGGCTTGGACATTATCAAAGACCCGATTCCAACTCGCCGGGCCGGAAGGACCACTGTCTTCCGCCTTGCGGCGACAAATGATGCAGTCGTTCACGTAGGGAACTGCTTGAAGACGTTGCAGTGGAATTGGCTTGCCACAACCATCGCAATCGCCATAGGTCCCTTCATCCATCCGTACGATGGCGTCGTCAATCGCCATCAGTTCGCGGCTTTCAACATCGACAAGTTGGCTGTTAATTTCGTCTTGTGCGGTATCGCAGGCTGCATCAAGGATATCGCCTGATGTCGCCGCATGAAGCTCGCGAAGCAAACTAAGGTCACCCTCAAGTGCGAGAGCAAGAGCTTCACGCCTCCGAACGAGGATTTTTCGCAACTTTACGATCGCTACTTTTCGAGCCATTGCCGTTTGTCCCTTTATCGTTATCCCGCAACGCCTGCCCCAAACGGGTTGTTTGGATGTCTCGATCGCGGGGAATTAATGATTTACGGCTGCTAACCTGGTGCCAAGCAACCACCCGTACTTTGCATTGCTACGTTGGATCTGAAGGCCTGGTTTCCCAGTTCGTCAGAAAACGCTTCAAATCGCGTGCTCGAACTATAGAAGCCAGCGATTTGGGAATCACCATCTCGTCTGTCTGGATTATCCGATAATCGTCTTTCCTTGGTCGTAACTTTCCGGTTACGCAGTATTTAACGCAATCAAGGGGCGATTCAAGCACCGCCTGAGAAAGGCTTGCCGGGAGACGGACAGTTCGGCAAGTTGCAGGAGGCCATGGGGACTTTATTCGCTTTTGTATTACTCCCAATCTCGCTGTTTTACGACAAATTGGTAGAAAATGACGAATAAGGTGTCATGCGGGGGGGATGGTTTGATGGCGAAATGGGCTGAACTTGCCGATAGAAAACGAAGAGGTCCGTAGTAACGCTATCGCGCACCGCGAGTTTGAAGGAATTGTACGTTGATCACCGAACCTCATATGGCTGCCTCGCCGCAAAAAGATCTGCGCGCCAAGGGCGGGACCGTGGTTGATACAAATTTATTGCTCGGAAGCATCGAATTTCGCGTCGTCCGAAACGGTACGGCGGCTCGGCGAATGCGGATCAATACGACCCGCTGCACTTTGGGCAGCGGAGAAGGCTGCACCGTCCGGCTCAATGATCCGTCGCTCCGGCCTATGCATGCGGTGCTGTTGCGGGACGCGAATCGCGTGCTGCTCCGCGCCTACACCGTTCCTATTGAGGTAAACGGGCATTTGACGGGTGAGACGTTTTTGCACATTGGCGACAGCTTCATTCTTGGAAGCTATCAATTCGAATTAGTTCATCCTTCCGATATCAGTACCGCTCACACCGTCTCCTCTCAAGACCTCGAACCCACTTCCCTATCGGGCAATGCTAGCATTGACTCAGTTTCCGCCAGCGCTGCATGGTCGGTGGTCGTTCCGCAGCCAGCGTCATCATTTGATGATTCAGAAACCGCAGTGGTTCAAGCGTTCATGGCAAAACGAAAAGCGAGACTGTCGTTTTCCGGTGGCGGCGGTTACATCTCCGAGGCTCTGCAGTCATACGCGAAGCGTTCCAGCGAAGCGACCGAGAATGTGCAGAGTTCAAACCACGTCGCTGAGACGGAACGGCTGTTTCGTGAAGTAGCTTCGTACCGCCAGCGTGAGCAGGATTGGAAAGCACAGGAAGCTCAAACTCGGGCTGAACTTTCCGAAGCGATCGCCCGTTTTCATCAGTCTCAAGACCGAGCCCAGGAAGCGATGGACGCGGTCAAGCAGATGCGGCTCCGAATGTCGAAATTGACGGAGGAAATGGAATCGCTCGCCAATGATTCTGTGGAGTCTCGCGAGCAAGCGGACCTGCGTCAGGAAAAATACCGGCAAACAGCGGAAGTCGCCAACCAAGCAAGAGATGCCGCAATTCTTCAACGCGACGAAGCTCAGCAAAAGGTAGAGAATTCGCGGCTAGCCCAACTTGAACTCACCAAAGAACATGATCGTTTGGAAGAAGAACGTGACGCTGTTCTGGTTCACCGGCAGCAAGCAATCGCGGAATGCAAACAAGCGGTCGCCGAGAGAAACGAAGCCGTTGCCAAGCATGACGAGCTTGCAAAGCTTCAGGAGCAAGCGGTCGTTAAGCAGGCTGAGCACGAGGGGCAGCACGAGGAATTGCAGAAGACGATTGCATTGGCGGACCAGCAGGCTCTCAATGCCGCGAACGCCGTCGACCAAGCCGATCGACGCATGGAGTCGCTCTCGGATGAACTCAGCAACGTCACCGATCAGTTGCGCATCGCTCGTGAAGAGGTTGTGGCTGCTCAAGTTCAGATCGAAGGGCTGACAACGGAAATTGCGACGCATCAGGAACAACTGGCTGCAGAGTTGCGAATCTCAACCCAGTCTAAGATGCAACAAGAATCGCTTATTGAAGAGCTTCGGGCAGACGTTTGTCGACTCGAACATGGATGTGCAGCGGCACGTGATCAAGTTTCTGCAGCATCGAATGATCAAGAGCTGATTGAGTCGTTGCGATCTCGTTTGTCTCGAAGCGATCTCTGCCGGAACGAGGATAAGCTTACTTGGGAACAAGAGGCAACGCTGCTTCAGGAAACGATTCAGCAGCTTTCGATCGACCTTGCATCCGCCACGAGTCAGTTGTCGCAGAAAGACGGCGAACACGAAGCGACCCAAGCGGAATTGAACAATGCCTACGATCGGCTTACAACGGTAAGACGCGAATTGGCGGCGAGGCCAACCAACGATCAGTTGGACGGTCTGCAGGACCAACTTGTCGAGACTGAGCGTCAACTTCTCAAAACCGAAGAGCAATTGGTTGCGTTACGTCGCGAGTACGACGAGTTTCTTGAACGACATTCTTTAGAAGATAAAAACGAACGCCCTGCCGTTTCGCCACTTGCAAGCTTTGTTCCTCTTGCGATACCCGCGGAGACGGTCCAGGAACGGCTCGAAGACCAGCCATCCAATCCCGAACGCGTCGATCAACAACGAGAGCCTGAACGCCTTGGGGAATCGGGGGATCATGGTTGGCCAACTTATGAGGCAATTCCAGATTCGTCACCACAGCCGACTGACTCCGCCAAGGATTTTGAGCGCGATGAAGAACCTTCGCTAAACGAGGATTCCTGGAAGACATTTAACGACAACGTCGCGGATCGATTGTCGAGCTATACGTCGCACGATGAGTTGTTAAGACATCCACCGTCGCCGCTAGAAATTGCCGAGGTGGTTAAGCCCGTTGAAGTTGCTCCGACCGAGTTACCGATACCGTCTGAGCCAATCATGGGTCATGCGTTGTCTGGCTCCTTGAATTTGCCTTTTGTGTCGAACGCAGACGAACAATCAGATCTTGTTGGTCCGAATCTGGCTCTGTCTGGGATCGAAGAATTCACGCCCGCAGCCGACAAGCAATCCACCGGATTGCTTGCGAAACAATTGATCGCCCAACTCAACGACGCGAAAACGTCATCGCCCCGCGAAGGTGAGTCAGATTTGGTTAGCCAGTCGCTAGGCACCTGGGTTGCATCGCCTTCGCTTTGGCAACGAGTTGCCAATCCCAATGATGATGTAGCTAAAGCCAAGCGTCCTGATGCGTTTTCAACGACCCCAGCCCGAATCGCAGATGCGGCGTGGTCAACCAAGAACGATTCCATGGCTCAACAAACGGCTTTGGATCGCGAACCAGCTTGGGGCGAGCGGAGACGAAGCGATGTCGAAGATGCTGTCGAAGATGCTGTCGAAAACGATGAAGAGCCCGTGGGTGGCTTCGAGCAGACTTACATGCTTTCAGAAATGCCGCCTCGTGAAAAGCATGATACCCAGTCTCTGCCGGACAGCTTCCGCTCATCGGGTTCGAACACGGAGTCAGCAGCAAGGGAAAATGATGTAGAAAACCACCGGGCGTCAGGCAGCAAACCAGGAGGCTTCGACTTTCATTCGGAGGCTGTTCAAAGTGATCGAGACTCGATCGATACGGCAGACTCGGAAGACGAATTTTCAGTGCAAACACTCGTCGCTGATATCAGCGCCACTGTGGATGATGACTCGATCGAAGCCTATATGAACCGCCTTCTGCAGCGTGTCCAGGGGCATAATAGCATGGGTAGCGATCGGCCGCCTGCGACTCCGGTGAGCAGCTTAGCGGCGCCCGAAATCGTCATCGCGACAAAAGAGTTCGCTGATGGAAAGGAAACGGAGACAGTCACGGCGTCAAAGTTGACTGAGGTGATCAATCCGAACGCACCCATCGTCCCCCGCAGCCAATCGCCGGAGGATGCCGGAAACCTTGCTTTGATGAGGGAACTTGCGAACGCTTCGGCTAACAGTGCCATTTCGGTAAGTGCTCGTGGGCAAGCCGAAAAAATGAAATCACGCGCGATCATGGACTTGATGCAAGCTGGCATCGTGATGGTTTGCGCATTTGCCTTTTACACTTGTGGTGTAAGGATCACAACTCTCAAGTACGTCTGGTTTACCGCGTCTGCACTTGCGATGGCACTATCCGTATTTTATATCTTCGACATGCTAAAGAAGCTTGCTGCGGCGAAGATGACCTACGACGACGTTGATGCTTCCGAGAAGTCCAGACTGTCGGATGAATAGTCATCAAACAGTGCGCTGAGTTAGAGTTTCACTAAATCGTTGAAACGGTCCAAGTACGCGAGCGAATGGTCAAGCACCGTGTCGTATTCGAGTGCCTCGACGTCGGCGCCGAGTAACTCGATCTCGATCCACCGGTCGTAGCCACCTGCGGCGAGCGTTTCCAAAATATCGGGGATGGGAACATTGCCTTCACCCAGCAGGCATCGGTTCATCTCACCAAGCGGGCTGTGCTTGGCATCACCGAGTTGGACCAATTGTAAATGTGAAATGATCTCGGGCAACCAATGGCGCACATCGTCGTCCATGCCAAGATGATAGGTGTCAAGCACGAGGCCAAGCTGTTTACTGCCAACCGTGTCGATGATGTCGAGCGTGGAACGAATGTCACTTACAAAGGACCATTCGTCGCCACATCCGGGATGGAACGGTTCAATTGCAAGTTTGACATCGTGCGCAGTGGCTGCCGCACAGATCTCCTGTAACGCCCCACAAAGAGTTTTTTGCAGATGCCGTTTGATATGATTGTTTCGGCCGCCCGCAAGTACCACCAGTGTATCGGCGCCAAGGATTTGAGCCTCTCGAACCGCTTCAATCGCATCTTCGACAGCATCGGAAAAACGACGTCCATCGCTTCCCGTGAATCCGCCTGCCCACGATAGAGATGATACGCTGATGCGGTTCTCAAAAAGCAATTCAGCAATCTCCTCGACGCCATGGTCGTCGAGTTTGGGACGCCAAATCCCAAGTCCGTTGACGCCGCGTTTTGTCGCGGCAACGATTTCTTGTTCGATGTCCCACCGAAGCGTTGTGAGCTGACTGATCGCGATTTTTTTCATCCGTGCTTTCCGCGTGGCCTTGATAATTGGGAAGGAGCAATATCGCAGGTTCTCGAGATCAGGAAAACAGCAACCTTCAGCCGCCCACGTAAGGTAATCTTCGGCCTTGACGCCGTGCCGATGTTAACTGTTGACTAAGATCGTCCTTGGCCAAGTTGCGTATCGGTATGGTCACAAGTGACATGAAGTCGATCTCATTCCCACCTCGCCGTTTTGCGACCAATTCGACTTCTTCTTCAAGGGCGGCAAGCCAAGCAGGCATATCAATGCCAACGCCGGTCGGATGCCGTGTCAATAATTCCGCTTCACGCTCAAGCAGTTCAAACGAGACGCTCTCACGATTGGACTCTGCGTCCAGCGTCGATGGTTCTACCATTGCCCGCATTCGATCAATCGTCATCGGTTGAATAAAACGCTCGAGAATCCGGTCGGCGATCGTTGGCATTCGCATCGCGTACTCTCGCTGCAAGCTTCGCAGCTTCGTGACATACACATCTGCTTTCCCGCCGATTCGCTCCGCCAAGCTTCGGCGCCAGGTGGCGGCGGCTTGTTCGAAGCGGCTACGGACCAAAATTTCATGCGCCCACATCACGGGTTTTAAATTCCAAGCGACGCGGTCATACCGGACTCGAAGTCGCAGGAAGTCATGGAACATGTAAATCAAGTCACCGCGATCGCTCTGCGTCGTCGTGCTGTTGTAGTCCAAGAACTCCGCGTGATGATCAAGGATCGATTCAAACACCAGTGCCAACCATCGCTCGGCTTCTTGTCGGCTCAATTCTCCACTTTGAATGTCTTCAAAAAGAGGCATCTCTTTGACACCATCATGTGATTCCAAAACACGATCGATCCACTTGCCAACGCCTTGATGCAGAATCGCGCGGACATTCGAGAGTTTCAGAAATCCTTGCGTGAAAATGGGGTCGCCATAACGACGAATGAAGGCAACCATCTGCTCCCACTGCGCTTCGTCAGCGACGGTCTCAAGCGACGACAACCGGAGTGTCTGACTATGGGCAAGCCAACTGGCCAGCATCGTTTCGGTCAGCGATTCGAGCATCGAAATCAAATGCTTGGTCCGGTCGCCCTTCTCCATGTTTGGCCACGAACGTACCGAAGCAACAAGCGATGACACCAGCGAGCGGAAGCCGACTCGAAACAAGCCATCAAACTCCGTCACCGCGCCGCCGCCGATCGGATTGTGTTGCTCCATCATTCGCGCCGCTTCGACCAAACGACAGGCTTCAACATACAACCCGCTGCGAGGCATCCGGTGCAGCAAGTGGTGAAGCATTCGTTGACGAAGTCGGGCGACAAAAATCTTGACCGGGTCACCACCACGCGACAGCGGAATGTAAAGCAGCGATGACTTGCGGAGCGATTCAAGCATCGAGGAGAACTGCGCTCGTGCGGCAATGTGATCACCGGAAATTAATGCCGCAAACATACGAACGGCGCTGGCATCGTCCGCACTCATTAACGACGCGGGATCGCCGCTTTCCGCGTTCGGTTCGCCCCAGCGAGATTGTTCGGCGATCAAGATGCCCGTGATGATGCGGCGAGCATCGGAGACTTCCACCGTCGTCGCGATCACTCGTTCCAAAAGCGAATCACGCGTCAGCCGACGACGGTCATAGATCCGCATGGAGTCGTTATCGGAACCCTGCGGCAAGACTCGATATGATCGAACGTCATCCAGAAGTTCAAGCAACCCTTCGCGATTGACCGCCGCACGATTGACCCATGCATTCAGCGCCGTCAGTCGGTCTGCGCGAGACGCTTGGCTCGATCCTTGAACGTCCGTTGCATATCCGATATCGGCCGCGATGGCCCACATCCGCGCGAGCGATTCGATGAAGCTTAAATGATCAAAGAGACGTTTTGATTCCGCTTCCAAATCATCTTGCGTTTCCTCTGCGGGACCACCGTCACCAAAGATCGGGGCATCGTGTCCATCGTCGGTCGTATCGTGATAAGTGACGCCTTCGTAAGCCGCATCAAACAACCCTGTCTTCGATTCGTCCTCGCCAGCCTCGGCTCCGGCAAGTTCGACGTCCCAGTCTCGCTTCTTCTTCGTTTTTGGACCGAGCGAAAACGCCGGTGCAGACCAATATTGCTCCGCATTCGCCTCCAGGTAATCGAAAAATTTGCGTGCCAGGGGCCAAGCGTTTTTCAGCGGTGGTTCGGGCTCGACAATCGCATCTGGATGAGAAGTTAGCGGAGGGTAAATCAGCGGTTCATCATGAACGCTTGAATCGAGTTCATCGGATGCGATGCCGGCCGCTAAACGCAAACGAACCAGCCAGCGAACGGCGAGATGGGGAAGCGAACTGCCGCCTAGCCGGAGGCCAATTCGCGATGCGTTATCGAGCCAGTGAATCAACAATGCCATGGAGGCGACGAAGTCTTTGCGATCAAGCATCGCATTGATCACGAGAGCATAAGCGCGCGGTGAATCGAACAGGTCCGCGTGAGGAGCCCAGAACTTGACGTCGCCTGCCGCTGCGCCGCCGCGGTGCCAAAGCTGAAGGGCTCGAGCGACTAAGTTGGCGGACTCATAAGATTCCAGCGGATCGACTGCTTCGACCGACTCCACCGTGTGAGCCGCAAATTGCCGCCACCACTTTGCGATTGAATGGAACTGGTCGTCAATGGCTGCGAAGGTTTTTTCATCATCGCGAGCGGCCGCCTCGCTCCAGACGCGAGCCATATATCCAAACAATTGTTCGACGAGGTACACCAAGTCATCCACACGGTGATCGTGAACACTGTTCTCGGGGCCGGGGAACAGATTGAAGTTACCACCGAAGTAAAGAATGTTCCAAGGGTCGACACATGCTCCACATTCGATCGCGCGAAGCAGCATTTCGAAAACATGGCTGGGGACGCTCGCCGCTGCGGTGAGATCGCCGGCGCGAAGCGAACGCAAGCCGCCGGACATCATGCAATCGATGCGGCACATCAAACGTGCGGACGTGACGGGGACCGCGTCGGCCTGTTTCAGCGCCGCGTCGGGGTAGCCCATGCGAGCGTAGAGACGCGCGAGTTGAACGTGTTGGAGTTGTTTCGCGCGAAGCTGTGCAAGGGCTGCGTTGAGGTGCTGGCGAGCGGCTCCGAAAGGCTGGCGTCGTTGACGCACTTCTTTTTGAAGTCGTTCTTGATGACGCTTTGGCAACCGCTCAATTCGATCGTGATAGAACTCATCGCGATACGAAGCGATCGGTTCCATCAAGGACTTTAGCGTCACGTCGCTCGTGTGTGCTCCCGGTCCCCAACCGCTGATGCCACTGCCCATCAGAATCGTTCCCGCCAAGACCGCGGCCGCTTCGTCGAGCAGTTCCTCAGCCGGGCATTCATCGCTGGCATCTTCCGCGACTCGCGAAAGCAGCGCGACTAAGACGACTTCACGAACGACGTAACGTGTGTAGTGACCATCTTTGCAAACCCGATCCGGATCCCATTGGCCAAAGATGTAATTAGCCCGCCGATGCACTGGATGATCAAAGTCATAGGCTCGCGAATCAAACGCAAGCTCCTGTAGTCGCGATAACTCAAACGATGCGGCGCGAAGGATATTAGGATCGGTCTCACGGAGCGATGCCATCGCCCGCTTCACGATCTCACAGAAAGGCCCGTCCGTTGTTCCCGCGGCTTCGATGGAGAGCGGCACCGGGCGAATGTATTCGCGCGGATAGGGCTCGCCGGGCGCTTTTTCGAGTCTTGGGACAGGACGATAGCCCACAAAATCGTCTAGTCGATCGAAGGCTTCGGCAATCATCGCTTCGCTTGGGATGACGCCTTCGTTGATGACGGCGAGCAAGGCTTCGGCGACACGCCCCAGAAAAAAACCGCTGAATATGGCTTCGGGTGGTTGATGGAAAAGCAGATCTTTATGACGGTCAATGTAGGCTGGCAACGCATCGCTGAACAACAACCGAATCACGACAAAGGTTTGGTCGAAGTGTTTCGGATTTGACGCCGCTTCGGCCAATTCTGCGGTTGTTTCTTCCAGCCATTGCCGGATCATCAACCATGCCGGCGGGCCTGACAATGGTTTGCCATGGACCGCTTTCGCGTAGAGGATATTCCAGGCGGCAAGCGTCTTGGGATCTGACGTGCCGCCCGAAAAATTAAGATAGCCTACCACCTGTTGCAGCGCGTCGCGAAGTGAGGTCGAAGACGACGAATCGGACATCGGTGACTTTAGAGGAGGTGGGATCAATGGCCGGCGAGCAGACTACTTCTTTGACTTCTTGGCGATCACCGCTTTTTTCGGCGAGCCTTTCTTCGATGTTTCTTTTTCAATCTTCTTTGGCTTGTCGTCTTTCTTCGCCTTTGCTGCCTTTGTGGTCACTGGCTTGGCCGCTTTCGCCCCGACGGGCGCTTTTGTCGTTACCGGCTTGCTAACTTTAGTGGCGACCGATGCCTTTACCGAAACGGCTTTGCCTTTTGACTTGGCTTTGCCCGCCGTTGTGGGTTCAGCTGCTTCCTTCTTTGCTTTCTTACTGCTAAATGCGGCAGCCCAACCATCGGTGTAGGCGGCACTGGGTCCAACTCTTAAAATCGTCATCGTTCTTCTTCGGCCATGTAAAGTGAAATGAAAAATACTTCCGCGTACGGTTGTGGGGCATTCATTGCCCCACAACGGAGAACAGTTGTCGCAACTGTTCATGAAATCGAATGAACAGTGGCCAGCACTGTTCTACCATCCGGATCATGTCTTAGCTGGCGTGAATGCTTTTGTATCGCCGTTTCGCGCCTTCTTCGATATCTTCGCCATGACGTTCGCGACGGCCACGTTCGTAAGTGTCGAAGTTGCCTTCACACCAATACAATTTCCCGTCTCCCTCGAATGCCAAAATGTGTGTCGCCAAGCGGTCGAGGAACCAGCGATCGTGCGACGTCACAACGACGCATCCGGCGAAGTTCATGATCGCTTCTTCGAGTGCTCGAAGCGTATCGACATCGAGGTCATTCGTCGGTTCATCAAGCAGCAGAACGTTGCAGCCCTTACGTAGCAGTTTCGCCAAATGGACCCGGTTGCGTTCTCCACCGGAGAGGATACCGACCTTCTTCTCTTGATCGGGGCCTTTGAAGTTGAACTTGGAAACGTAGCTGCGGGCATGCAATTGCCGACCGCCCATGTCCAAAACGTCGTGCCCACCGCTGATCTCTTGATAAACCGTTTTGTCGGGATCGAGGCTGTCTCGGCTTTGATCGACAAAACCAAGTTCAACCGTCTCGCCGATCTTGAAGTTGCCGCCGTCGGGTTGCTCTTGGCCGGTCAGCATTTTGAACAGCGTCGTCTTGCCCGTCCCGTTGGGTCCAATGACACCGACGATCCCGCCCGGTGGAAGTCGGAAGTTGAGATCTTCCATTAAGACCTTATCGCCGTAAGCTTTCTGAATGTGATTGCCTTCGATCACGAGCGAACCGAGGTGCTTGCCTGGCGGAATCTGGATTTCCAAGTCGTCAGGCGTTTCGTTGAACTGCTGGGCTGACATTTCCTCATAAGCCTTGATACGCGCCTTGCTCTTGGCTTGGCGAGCCTTGGGGCTCATCCGGATCCATTCCAGTTCGCGGGAAAGCATTCGATCGCGAGCCTTCTGCGTCTTTTGCTCAACCTTCATCCGTTTGTCTTTGGCTTCCAACCATGCGCTGTAGTTTCCTTCGAACGGAATACAGCGACCGCGGTCGACTTCCAGAATCCATTTTGCAACGTTGTCCAAGAAGTAACGATCGTGGGTTACCGCCACGACGGTGCCGGGATACGCATCGAGGTGCGTTTCCAACCATGCGACGCTTTCGGCATCCAAGTGGTTCGTCGGTTCGTCAAGCAGCAGCAAGTCAGGTTGACGGATCAGCAATTGGCAAAGCGCAACGCGGCGTTTCTCACCGCCGGAAAGGTTTGTCACGGGCGAATCACCTGGTGGCAGGTTCATGACCGCCATCGCGACTTCGACTTGCCGGTCGAGTTCCCACAGGTTGTTGGCATCGATTGTGTCTTGCAGTTCTGCCATCTCGTCGCAGAGCTTTTGCATCTCTTTGTCGTCGGTGACTTCGCCAAGCAAGCCGGAGATTTCGTTGTAGCGATCGAGAATCGCACGCCGCTCTGTCACTGCGGTTTGGACGTTTTCATAAACAGTCAGATTCGGATCCAGCGGCGGTTCTTGCGATAGATAGCCAACGGTGAACTTTTTGCCCAGCGCAGCGACGCCTTCGAACTCGGTGTCCTGGCCGGCCATGATTCGCATCAGCGTCGATTTACCAGCACCGTTGGGGCCGAGCACGCCGATTTTGGCACCGGGATAAAACGCGAGGCTGACATTTTCGAGCACGATCTTTTGGCCGTGCTTCTTGGTTAGGTTTTCGATCTGGTAGATGTAGTGTTTGGTCGACATGGATTAATGTTGAATGGATTGAGGCGGTTTCAGCCAAAAAGTTTGGCAAGTGGCAGTTCAAAACCTGGCAGGATATTTGGCAGCGTAAGAATATCTGAATCATGCAATACGGCGTTCGATCCGTCGATGCGAAATACGCTAATCGAATGTTGCTCAGGATCGATGACGCAAACGACTTTTACGCTCGCGTCTAGATATTCAGCAACTTTCATCAAGGTTGCGGGCCAGCGATCGGTTGGCGACAAGACTTCGGCGACCAACTCAGGAGCGACATCGAGGAATCCCGCCGGAATTAATCCGCGAGGGACTTTTTCATAGGAGTAAAAAGAAATATCGGCACCGCAGACGCTTTCAGGACCTCGTCGCGTTACGACCGCGGCATCGTTTGTGAGCACGTGTCCCGCATCAGCGTCTTCTGCATGATTCCCTAAATGCCTTGCAAACCGAGCACACAGGAGACCATGCAACGGTGCAGCGACATTAAACTCAACCAACTTTTCCTCAAGCAATTCGCAGTGCTCCGGCAGTTCATCCGGTCCGAGTTTCAAAAACTCTTCAGCGGTGAGCAGCGTTTCGTTGACTGTGGCCATTTTAATTTCAAACTCCTTCAAACCCAAAGCATCACTCCCACTCGATCGTCGCGGGCGGTTTGCTGCTTATGTCATAACAAACCCGGTTCACTCCCGCGACCTCATTGATAATTCGCGTGCTGATACGGGCAAGCAAATCGTAAGGTAAACGGCTCCAGTCCGCGGTCATGAAATCGTCGGAATCAACGCTGCGGACGGCGATCGTTTCATCATAGGTTCTCGCATCGCCCATCACGCCGACACTTTGCACCGGAAGCAGCACCGCGAACGATTGGCTGGTCTGGCGATAAAGCCCCGCGGCTTTGATTTCGTTGACGACGATTGCATCGGCTTCCCGCAGTTTAACCAGACGCTCGCGTGTCACTTCGCCGAGACATCGAACGGCCAAACCGGGACCCGGGAACGGGTGTCGCCACACCAGCGTTTCCGGCAATCCCAACGCCATGCCCAGCCGTCGGACTTCATCCTTGAACAGATCGCGAAGCGGCTCGATAAGTTCAAAGCCGAGTTCCTCAGGCAATCCGCCGACGTTGTGGTGAAGCTTGATCGTCGCCGCAGGCCCATCGATCGCCGCGCCGCTCTCGATCACATCGGGATAAAGCGTCCCTTGGGCAAGGAAATGGGAATCCTTGATTTTCGTCGCTTCTTCTTTGAAGCATTCAATGAACGCGTGGCCGATTCGCCGGCGTTTTTCCTGCGGCTCGGTGATCCCGGCGAGCCTGTCGAGAAACATCTCTTCGGCCTGCACGACATGCAAATCGGCTTTGAAGTGCGTTGTAAACTCATGGATAACGGCTGCTTGCTCATCTTTTCGAAGCAGCCCGTTATCGACCAGGATGCAGGACAACTGCGGACCGATCGCCTTGTAAAGCAGCGCCGCCACGACCGCCGAATCCACCCCGCCGGATAACCCGCAGATCACTCGCTTGTCGCCAATCTTCTGCCGCATCGCGACGACAGCGGCTTCGGCAAAATCATCGAGCTGCCAACTTCCATCGCAGCCACAAACGCCGATCACAAAATTGTGCAGCAGTTGTCCGCCCAGCGGCGTGTGCGTGACTTCAGGATGAAATTGCATGCCGTAAACGGGCAAGTCCTGGTGCTTGATCGCGGCGTGAGGACAAGTCGACGTGCGGGCGATCGTGGTGAAGCGGTCGCCGACACCGGACACCTGGTCGCCGTGGCTCATCCACACCTCCATCGACTCCGGCAGGCCGCTAAACAATTCCGATGGCTCGGCGATTTCACATTTCGCGCGACCATATTCACGACTTGGCGTGTGTTCGACTTTTCCGCCCAGAGCTTCGCACGCGAGCTGCATCCCGTAGCAAATGCCAAGCACAGGTATGCCGAGCTCGAACAGGGCCGGATCGCAGCGTGGAGCCCCGGTTTCGTAAACGCTTGACGGTCCGCCGGACAGGATGATGCCACGAGGAGCGATGCTTCGCAGGCGTTCGGCAGTGACATTGTGACGAAGGATCTCGCAATAAACGTTCTGTTCGCGAACCCGGCGAGCGATCAGTTGAGCGTATTGGGAGCCGAAGTCGAGGACGACGATCCGTTGCTGGGTCAGGTCAATGGGAGCCGCTGGGACGGCGTCAGGAGAAAGGCTGGTCATGTCGATCGATACCGAAGGATGCGATTCTAAAGCGGGATTTTAAGATCGCGCCCGGAATCTCCCAAGGGGACGGCTGGCGACGCACGATGGGAACGCCGGTGGGGCACAATGCGGTTGAATGCTGTCTTCTGGGATCGTTGTCGTTTGACTACAGTCAGTCGCACCGAATGCCCCGGCTCCGTTTCCCGCGTCCGTCAAGAATCGACCAGTTATGAAAATCCTGCTTAGCAATGATGACGGCGTCTATTCGCCTGGTCTCGCCGCCCTCGAGCAACAATTGCGGCACCTTGGCGAAGTGTTCGTGGCCGCGCCGGCGACCGAACAAAGCGGTGTGGGGCATTCGATCACCTATCTGACGCCGCTGCTTTGCAAATCGATTCGCCGTGAAGGACGCCACTGGGCCTGGGCGGTGGAAGGCTCGCCCGCCGATTGCGTGAAGCTGGCGATCGTCGAGCTTTGTCCCTGGAAACCGGACTTGGTGGTCAGCGGAATCAACAGCGGACTCAATGCCGGCATCAATGTCCTTTACAGCGGCACGGTCGCCGCGGCGATCGAGGGCGCGTTTTTTGGCGTGACCAGCGTGGCGGTCTCCATGGAACACGCCGAAGACCCCGACTTGCAAGCCGCCGCCGTCGTGGCGCGGAACGTGATCGATGGAATCGTAAGCCATAAGCCACCCGCAGGGCGGCTTTTCAATATCAATATCCCGATCGCCGCGACCGAGCGCCCGGCAGAAGTCAAAGTGGTTCCGATGGGGCTGGCGCAGTACGGCCGCAAGTACGAAAAACGTAGTTCGCCGGGTGGACGCGACTATTACTGGGCGATGTGGAGCGAACCGGCTGAGCCGCCAGCACCCGAATCGGATCTGACGGAACTGCGAGCGGGGAACGTGACGGTCAGCCCGCTGGATTTCGATTTGACGCGTCACAATGAAATCGAAACGATGCGTGGGTGGGGCTTGAAGGCGTAGCGAACGGCGTGTGATTAAAATGGCATTATGTGATCAGGGATATCTATGCGAGGTCTGCGGACAAGACGTGGCGTGTCTGACCGACAGCGATCTCTACCTGCGTTACGTGATCGGAGAGATCGATCCCGAGGTTTTGCACACGACGCCCGAGCGACATATCCGCTGCAGCCCGACGATGGCCCAGTTCATCATGCACCCTCGTTTCGATCCCGTCATCGTCGACGGCCCCTTTGATTGTCGACACCTTGACCCGTCATTCGTTTCCGCTCGTAAGCAATTAATCACCCGCGGATTCGAGCGTCTGCTAGAACTAGAAGGACTGGGCGGTGAGTCGGATGTGACCGGATACCCGCTGCCCGAAGTGATTGCGCGTTGGTGATGATGCTGGTGATTGCGTTGGTGATTGCCCTTCGGTAATCGCGTCTTGGTGAATGGCGAGGAGTTGTTTGTGGACGCTCGCCGGAGAACGAAAACCTTATGCCCGGTTTGCGAATCAGTTTCGATCATCCGCAGTACTTGTGGCTGCTATTGCTGCTGCCGGTGCTGTGGTGGCTGAGTTTTCGGCCGCTCGGCGCTTTGGGGAAATGGCGGCGGCTGATCGCGCTCCTCTTTCGTTCCGCAGTTTTGACGGCGATCATCGCCGCCCTCGCGGGTTCGCAGTTGGTCTGGACGACCGATCGCATCACGGTCATGTACCTGCTGGATCAATCCGAAAGCATTTCGCAAAGTCGCCGTTTGCAGATGCTGGAGTTTGTTACCCAAAGCGTCAGCAAGCACCGCGACACCGCACGCGAGGACCGCGCCGGAGTGATCGTGTTTGGTCGTAATGCCGCGATCGAAGTGCCACCGTTCAGCGACGACATTCCGCCGCTGCGACAAACCGAAAGTGACTTTGGTCGGACCGATGCGACTAATCTTGAGGAGGCGTTGGAACTGGCTCATGCATCGATGCCAGAGGATTCGCGTCGCCGAATCGTGATCGTCACCGACGGCAACGAGACCCTTGGCGATGCGAAATCCGTTGCCGCACGACTTGCTTCCTCGGGAATTGGCATCGATGTCGTCCCCGCCCCCATGTCGAGTGGCGCCGATGTGTTGGTCGAAAAGATCGATTTGCCAGCCGACATTCGCAATGGGCAACCGTTCGAGGCCCGCGTCGTAATCTCCAACTATGCGGCATCCGAGTCCGCAACCGCGGATAACGCGGTACCGACGCGGGGCCGACTCAGCATCACGCGAAGCTCCGGCGGTGAAGACCAGTTGCTTCTCGATGACGTCGTCGAGCTTGTGCCTGGCAAGAATGTCATTCCGCTTCGCCACACGATCGAGCAACCCGCGGCGTTCACGTTCAATGCGAAGTTCACCCCGGAAAACGCGGCCGATGATGTTCAATTGCAGAACAACGAAGCGGCGGCTTACACCTATGTTCGTGGCAAAGGCCGAGTGCTGCTGATCGAACCGTTCGACACGCCGGGCGACTTCGCCTTGATCGTCGAGCAACTTCGCAAAGCCGACATCGAAGTCGTGGTGCAGCCCACCAACGCTCTGTTTGGTTCGCTGGCCGAGCTTCAAGCGTTTGATGCGGTGATCTTGGCGGGCGTGCCACGCACCAGCGGCGATTCCGCCGATTCGCTGACGCAGTTCACCGACAATCAAATTGAAATGCTCGTTCGCAACACGCAGCAACTCGGCGCCGGCCTGATGATGATCGGCAGCCCCGATTCGCTCGGCGCGGGTGGCTGGACGCGAACGCCGATCGAAGAAGCGATGCCGGTGGACTTTGAAATCAAGAATTCAAAAGTCGTCGCGGTCGGTGCGTTGATGCTGGTGATCGACAGTTCCGGTTCGATGGAGGGCGAGAAAATGTCGCTCTGCAAAACGGCGGCTCGCGAGGCCGTCAAGGCGCTCAGCCCCGCGGATTCGATCGGTGTGATCGAGTTCGACGGTGAGGCTCGCCAGGTTGTTCCCTTGCAACCGGTTGGTGGGCGAACCCATATCTTGCCGATGATTTCAAAGATCCAAGCGGACGGCGGAACCGTTATGTTTCCCGCGATGCAAATGGGATTTCGCGAGCTGCAAAGATCGGACGCCTCGGTCAAGCACATGATCGTGCTGACCGATGGCCAAACGTCGCCCGACAATTTCCAGCAACTGACCCGCGACATGAAAGCGGCGGGTATCACGGTGACGTCGATCGCGATTGGTACCGATGCGGACGTCAACCTGATGCGCCAGATCGCGTCGGCCGGTGGTGGAAAAATGTTTCATGTCTTGTCACCGCGAGCGATTCCCCAAGTGGTGATGCGAGAAGCTCGCCGAGTCGCCAGACCGCTGATCTATGAGAACACCAGCGGCATTCAGCCGACGGTCGAGATCCCTCATCCGATTCTCAGCGGACTCGACAAGGTGCTCCCGCCGCTGACCGGCTTCGTGATGTCGACGCCGAAGGACAGCCCGCTGGTGCAAACCATTCTTACTTCACCGCTCCCCGCGGGCCAGGAAAATCCAATCCTTTCGGTTTGGCAGTACGGCTTGGGACGCACGGCGGTGCTTTCTACCGATGGTGGCCAGCGATGGTCGTCGGCATGGACTCAGTGGCCAGGGCACGAAAAATTATTTTCGCAACTCGTTCGTTGGCTGATGCGTCCGACGGGCGACACGGGAAAGTTTTCAATCGCGACTCAGGTTCGCAGTGGTGAGGTTCAAATCATCGTCAATGCGCTCGACAAAGACGACGATTACCTCAATTTCCTGAAGATGAATGGTTCGGTTCTCGGACCCGACCTCAAGCCGATTCCGATCGAGATCGCTCAAACGGCTCCCGGGAGGTATGTCGGTACGTTTACCGCCGAACGAGCGGGAAGTTACTTCGTCAACGTGGTTCCCGAAGGCGGGAAGACGATGCTGGCGACGGGGGTTAACGTGCCTTTCGGTGACGAGTTTCGCATTCGCAAGATGAATGAATCGCTCATGCAAACCCTCGCTTCCTACCGGCCCCAAGGTGGCGACGCGGGCAAAGTCGCCGCTCCCTTGGGTGATGACGGATCGGACGAATCCTTGAAAGCAGACCCCTTTCGTGAAGGGCTCGGAACCGCGGGGGCGATTCAAGACATTTGGCCCTGGCTGGTTTTGGCGGGATGCTGTGTGTTCCTTGGAGACGTGTTTGTTCGCCGCGTTTCCGTGGGGATGGGTTGGGTATCGACGGCTTGGGATGCGATTCGAGGTTCGGCCAATCAAGAGGTTGTGCCCACGGTGCGTTTGGATGCTTTGCTGAAAAATAAGGAAAGATTGACGACGCAGTTCGAGCGTGAACGTGCGGCGACAAAGTTTGATTTAAGCGAAAGCATCGATCGAGGGTCGGCGGCGACTGAGCCACTGCGATCGTCGCGAAAAGCACCTATTTTGCCAGATCCCACTGGATCTCTTGTCCCCCCCGGTCCTTCCGATCGCTCGGAATTGTCCTACACCGAGCGACTTCTCGAAGCAAAACGCAAGGCGAGAAAGTAACCTCTGACGCAACACGAATTCTCTCGGCATTCGCTTAGTGGTATTGGCAGGATGACTCGGCTTCGACGATTATCGTGCCGGACGCGAATAGGCGTCGTCGCTATTAGGGATTAAACACACGACACACGCTTAGCAAGCGGCGAGTCGAATGAAAGTAGATTCATGGGTTGGGAAGCTTGGTTAACGCTCGGTGTTGCCGCATTACTTTTGGTGTCGCTCGCCTTTCGATTGGCATCGACCGACATACTGGCGATTTCGTGCCTGGGCATTCTGATCTTTGCTCAGAACGTCACCGGCACGTCACGACTGCCCTCCGCGAATGATGCGGCCGGAGGGTTCGGGAATGAAGGCTTGATCACGGTCGGGCTGTTATTCGCAGTCGTCGCGGGGCTTGAGTTGACCGGAGGGACGGAGTTAGCCACATTTTGGCTACTGAAGCGAGCGAAGACATTGGCGGGGGCTCAATTTCTCCTCCTCGGGCCTGTCGCACTGCTCAGCGCCTTTCTCAACAACACCCCGGTCGTCGCCGCAATGTTGCCGGTGGTAAATGACCTGAGCAAGCGAGTCAGAGCGAGCAGCAGCCAATTACTTTTACCGCTTTCGTACGCGACGATTCTCGGGGGAACGTGCACGCTGATCGGCACCAGCACCAACCTCTTGGTTCAGGGCAAGGTCGTTGAAAAAGGGATGACGCCGCTGGGTTTCTTTGAGCCCGCCGCGGTCGGGATTCCGCTGACCATCGTGGGCATCGCCTACATGCTTCTCACTTCGCGGTGGTTGTTGCCCAAGCGACGTCCCGCGGTCAGTGCGAAGGATGACCCCCGCCAATACACCGCGGAGATGACCGTTGAGCCAGGCGGATCACTTGTCGGACAGACGATTGAAGAAGCGGGGCTGCGTCATTTACCGGGGCTTTATCTCGCCGAAATTCAGCGTGAAGACGAAGTTGTCAGCAACGTTGGTCCGAGTGAACGACTGCGAGCGAGCGATTTGCTGATCCTCGTCGGGGCGCTTGAAAGTGTCGTGGATTTGCAAAAGATCCGCGGATTGACGCCGGCAGATAATCAGGCGAGAAAGCTCGACTCGCCGGCATGGCAGCGAAAGCTTGTCGAAGCAGTCGTCAGTAGTCGCTGCAGCGTGCTCGGCAAGACGATTCGCGAAGGCCGATTCCGAACCAATTATGGTGCCGCCGTCATCGCGGTTGCCCGCGGTGAAAAGCGTTTGCCGGGAAAGATTGGCGACGTCGTGCTTGAAGTTGGCGACGTTTTGTTGCTTGACGCATCGCAAGCGTTTCTTGATAAGCGAGCTCAGTCACACGAGTTTTTCTTGGTCAGCAATGTGCCGGGTGGTTCGATTCGTCGACCAGAAAAAGCGTGGTTGTCACTGGCGGTAATGTGCGCGATGGTGATCGCGGCCACGGCGACGACGGTGTCAATCATGACCTCCGCCTTGGTCGCGTCCGTGCTGATGATCATGCTGCGGTGCTGCACGACGGAAGAGGCCAGGCGAAGTATCGATTGGTCGGTGTTGATCGTGATCGGTGCCGCGATCGGAATCGGTAAAGCGATGGACTTAAGTGGTGCGGCGGAGTCGATCGCGGGATCGTTGCTCGAGTTCGCTGGTGGAGATCGATTGTGGTCCCTCGCCGCCGTGTTCTTGGCGACGATGCTTTGCACCGAAATGATCACCAACAATGCGGCTGCGATCTTGATGTTCGATATCGCCTGGAAAACCGCGGAGGCTCTTCAGTGCAGTCCTTTGCCGTTTGTGCTGGCGGTCATGGTTGCCGCGTCGGCAAGCTTCTCGACGCCGTTTGGGTACCAGACCAACATGATGGTCTACAGTGTCGGCGGATATAAATTGACAGATTACCTTCGGTTTGGGTTGCCGCTGAACGTGATCGTTTTCGTGCTGTCGATGCTGATTATTCCGCAGGTATGGCCGTTTTAAGCACTGGATTGCCGTCGCTCCGCGTTTTCGAGGTTTCCTTGAGCAAATCGGGCATGCGCTTAGAATAGACTGCATCGTTACTTTCTTGTCGCCGCTTTGAAACTTGAGCCGTTCCGCATGTCACATTCCAACGGATCCCACGCCAGCCCTCCCCCCGTCTCGCCTATCGGCGGGGCCGAAGCCACCATCGCCCGATTAAGGCAATCGCTCACAAAGAAACGCGAACCGCTGGAAGTTGATAAGATTTTCAAGGCGCTGGTGAAGCTGGAAGGTTCAGACTTGCACCTCAAGGTCGACCAGCCGCCGATGGTTCGGGTCAAAGGCGATCTTCGTCCACTGAACCGTCCACCGATCGATAATGAAGAAATGGTGCGGTTATTGATTCCGATGATGGACGATCGAAACCTAGCCATCTTTGAAAGAGAAGGCGGTGCTGACTTTGCGTATGTCTGCGACGTCGACGGGGTCAGTTGGCGATTTCGAATCAACCTGTTGAAGCAACTGGGCAAGATCGGACTCGTTGCTCGCCGCATTAGCAATTTCATCCCTGACTTCCGAGGTCTGTTTCTTCCCGATTCCATCGAGACACTCTGCCACTATGACCAGGGAATGGTGCTGCTTGCGGGCGTCACCGGGTCGGGAAAAAGCACGACGATCTCATCGATGTTGAACTACATCAACGGCATCTATCGAAAGCACATCCTGACGCTCGAGGATCCGATCGAGTTTGTGTACAAGGATGACAAATGTCTGATCAATCAGCGTGAAGTGGGTCAGGACGTTTTGGACTTCAAGATCGGTATGAAGCATGCCGTTCGCGAAGATCCCGATATCATTCTGGTTGGAGAGCTTCGCGATGAAGAAACCTTTATGACGGCGATCCACGCTGCGGAAACAGGTCACCTTGTGTTCGGCACCATCCACGCATCGAGTGCTTCCACGACCATCGGCCGAATTCTTGACTTGTTTCCCCAACAGATGCACGGTGCGATCCGCAGCGCGATCGCGTTCAACATGAAGGGGATCGTCGCTCAGAAATTGCTCAAGAGCATCAAGCCAGGTGTTTCACGAGTACCAACGTGCGAAGTCATGACCTTCAATCCGATCGTGAAGAAGCTTGTGCTTGAAGGCGGCGATGCGAAACTGCCCGATGCGATCCGAATCGGTGCCGAAGACGGGATGCAGGACTTTACGATGAGTCTGAAACAGTTGATCGATGATGAATTGATCGATCGACCTACCGCATTCGAAGTCGCTCCCAATAAGGATGCTTTGAAGATGGCTCTCAAGGGGATCGACGTCAAAGCTCCCGGAATCATCTAACGCTACTGTTTGTAGGGGCCCATGCCGAAGTCATCTGAAGGCACACGTGCGGTTGTGCCTTCATGCCGATCCCATCAACGTTTCAATTCTTAACACGCGAAATTATCCATGGCCGCCGCCCAAGAAATCCAAATCTGGCAAACCGCACCGCCCGCGATGCTGTTGCCGAAAATTAGCGACAAGAATCAGCAACAGTCGCTTTTGATCACTGCGAGACAGAATCCTGGCTACGTCGTCGCCGCAGGGCAAGTTGGACACGCGATCCAGTCGCGCGCATCCCAGTTGCTGCTCGACTTTTCGCAAACGGCCTGCTCGATGCGTTATCAGATCGATGGCCAGTGGGAACAACTACCGCCTCTGCCTCGTGATGCGGGTGACGCGATGTTGATCGCGTTCAAGCAAGTCTGCCAACTGAATCCCGCGGATCGCCGAAGTGCCCAGTCAGGGAATTGCGATCTAAAGATCCAGCGTGACAAATATGTTTTGTCGATGCAAAGCCAAGGGCTCCCCACAGGCGAACGCGTCCTCATCAAAATTGAATCCGAGAAGATTCCATTTTCGACGCTCGGTGACCTCGGCATGAAAGACAGCATGGTCGAGCAGTTCCGCGCGGCGCTCAATGCGGAAGGCTCTACCGTCGTGATCAGTTCACCCAAAGCGACGGGCCTTACAACCACCTGGAACGTTTCTATCAATGCGGCCGACCGATTGATACGTGACTTTCAATGCGTTGAACCGGAGAATGAGCCCGAGCCCGATATCATCAATATCAACCCCAACTTCTACGGTGGTTCGACCGGACTTGCCGCCAGTGAAGTAATGCGCAAGATCATTTTGAAGGAACCGGACGTCTTTCTGTTCCCGACCCTTCCTGACGACACATCGTTTTTGATGGGGTTGGAGCAAACCAGCAAGAACGAAAAACAGTGTATCGTTAGATATTCAGCATCCACGGCCGTTGAGGCGACGGCAAAAATTGCTTCACAATTTCCGAAGTCGGCGAAATTGTTTTCGTCCACGCTCAAAGCGGTTTTGAATCAACGCATCGTGCGCCGTTTGTGCGAACAATGCAAAATCGGCTACACGCCACCGCCGGCACTTCTACAGCGACTAGGGATCCCTGCGGGACGTGTTTCCATTCTTTACCAACCATTCATCCCGCCGCCGATCGAGCAGCAGGTCGATGCGAATGGGAAGCCTGCGCCACTCATTCCTTGTGCGACTTGTCAAGGACGTGGCTACTTTGGTCGGATCGCCATCTTTGAATTGTTGGCGCCAGGCGACCAGTTCCGCGCGGCATTATTGAAGACACAAGACGTGGCGCAATTGTCCAAGATTGCAAAAGAAGAGGGGCATCGCTCACTCCAAGCCGAAGCCGTTCTTACCGTCGCCCGCGGACTGACCGGATTGGATGAACTGAAGCGAGTCTTTGCGTAAGCTCAAACGACCTTCATGCTCATTGGCCGCCATCTCGTAATGACGGCATGTTGTCTAATGGGTTTGCTCTTCCATCTCACGGATGTAAGCGCGCAAGCGTTCGAGCTCATCACCTGTTTTCTTGAGCTTGAGCATCGTCTCAACCCGCTTGATGAGCGCCATCTTGTTGATCGGCTTGCTGAGAAAGTCATCGGTTCCTGCGTCGACGGCACGTTCGATGTCGCCAAGTTCATTCAGCGCCGTCACCATCAACACCATGATCCCGCGATGCTCAGGATCATCTTTGATTTTGCGACACACTTCAAAGCCACTCAGCTTCGGCATCATGACATCAAGCAACACAAGGTCCGGCTTGAACGATGCTACCTTGCCGATCGTATCTTTCCCGTCGACCGCGGTCTCTATATCGCAATCAAAATTGACCAAATATGCCTCCAGCAACTCGCGGTTGGCGGCATTGTCATCAGCAATCAGGATGCGGTGTTCAGACATAGACATCGATCAGTAAGTTGAGGATGGATGGACGAGCGGGATTAGATCGCGAACGCAACGGTGCGTTCGGCGGGAACTGGAAAATGTTCACACAACTCGCGAATTTCACAGGCAATGCGAGTCAGCACCACAGTGTCGTCGCAGTGAGTCAGCGCTTCGTGAATCCAGATTCCTACGCGGCGCATCTCCTCAACGCCCATGCCTCGAGTCGTCAGTGCCGGCGTGCCGATTCGAATGCCTGACGGATCCATCGGTTTGCGAGTGTCAAACGGAATCATGTTCATGTTAACGGTGATGCCGCAGTGATCCAACGTCGCTTCCGCTTTCTTGCCGCCAAGCCCGACTGCCGTCACATCGACGAGCATGAGGTGGTTGTCCGTACCGCCGCTGACCAATCGCAAACCGGTCGACATCAAGGCCTCCGCAAGCACCTTCGCGTTCGCGACCACTTGCTTTCCATAGGTCTTGAAATCGTCGGTCAGCGCTTCACCGAAACAAGCGGCCTTGCCCGCAATCACGTGCATCAGCGGCCCGCCTTGCGTTCCCGGGAAGACGCTGCGATTGATATCCTTTAGGGAATTTTCACGACACAGGATCAAACCACCGCGAGGTCCGCGAAGCGTTTTGTGAGTGGTCGTGGTGACGTAATCGGCGTAAGGCACGGGGCTGTTGTGAATACCCGCGGCCACTAGGCCGGCGTAATGAGCCATGTCGACCATCAATTTCGCGCCCACTTCATTCGCGATTTCCGCGAAACGATCATGAGGAATTTCCCGTGGGTAGGCACTGGCACCCGCGACGATCAACTTTGGCTTGTGTTCGCGAGCGAGCCTGGCGATCTGATCGAAGTCCAATCGATGGTTGACCTTGTCAACTCCGTAATTGATGAAGCGATAGAGCTTGCCGCTGATATTCAGCTTCATCCCGTGGGTCAGATGTCCGCCTTGAGCCAAGTCCAACCCAAGCACCGTATCGCCGGGCTCAAGGCAGGTCAAATAAACCGCCATGTTGGCTTGCGAGCCGCTATGAGGCTGAACGTTAGCGGCTTCGGCGCCGAAAAGCTGTTTTGCACGGTCGATGGCCAGATCTTCCACAACATCGACAAATTGGCAACCGCCGTAATATCGCTTGCCGGGATAACCTTCGGCGTATTTGTTGGTCAGCACGCTACCTTGGGCCTGCATGACGGCCAAACTGGTGTAATTCTCGCTCGCGATCATCTCCAAACCCTCCTGCTGTCGGCGGGCCTCGGCGGAAATCGCTTCCCAAATCGCGGGATCTTGTTGCTCAAGCGGTGTCATGGGTCAATTTTCGGGTTGTGGCGTCGGAGGAAAAGGTGCGGCGTCGGTACCAATCGCGATATAATTGTCGGCCGAGAACTAGAAACCGTCAATGAGAACTATTGATCACACCAAAACCTTTCGCTGCAGTAAGCGGGTTTTTTAGCTACACTATGACTCCCGCCCAAAACCCACTTTCATGCTTCCTTTCCTAGAAGGCGACCTAATGCCCGTTTTTCTGCGACGTGCAAGCTTTTTCATCTTCTGCCTCTTGATATGCATCTTCCAAGCCGAGACGCTTTCTATCGCGGCAGACACGGAATCGATCTCAGCGGAGCAATTGCTTAAGCCAGGGCCACGTCCGGCTCGACCGGCACTTGCACCGAGCGAATTGCCAATTCAATTCATCAATCAGGAACGGATCGCTTTTATTGGCAACTGCACCGCGGAGCGAATGAATCTTTTCGGGAACTTCGAAACCCGGCTTCACCTTCGATTTCCTGACAAGAATCTCATCGTTCGAAATTTCGCTCGCCCCACCGATGAAGTTTCCGTCCGTCAACGAGCCAACGATTACACGAAACTTGACGACCCACTGTTCGCGTTTGGTGCCGATACGTTCTTCTGCTTTTTTGGATTCAATGAGTCTTTCAACGGCCCCGCCGGTATCGAAACTTACCAAAGCGACTATGAAAAACTTCTCGATGAATATGCAACGAAGTATCCCCGAGACGACTCAGGCACGGCGCCTCGTTTTGTATTGATTTCGCCACTTGCCTTCGAAGCGACGAGAAATCCTCTGTTGCCGTCGGGTGAAAACGAAAATAGCAATCTCAAGCTTTACACCGCCGCAACCAAAGCTGTCGCGTCCAAGCGTGGACTTGCCTTTGCAGATCTTTATCAACCCAGCGATCAGTTATTCGCGCAGATCGACGGGATGCAGTACACCATCAATGGTTGCCATCTCAACGAAGCCGGCGACAAAGCGTTCGCTGAGATTCTCGAAGCCGCATTATTTGGCAAATCGAGTTCACCCAATGTTGACGCATCGGTTTACGAATCGTTGCGACGCGCTGTCAACGATAAGTCATGGGTTCATCAGCAAGATTATCGGATGCTGAACGGATGGTATGTTTATGGTGGCCGCCGCACCTGGGATACCGAAACATTCCCGCGCGAGTATGTGAAGATTCGCAACCTGGTGGCCGTTCGAGACCAATACGTTTGGGAACTCGCGTCCGGCAATCCCTCCCCTGAAAAACCAAATGATTCTACGACGGGTGATTTGATTACGCCCGCAACTCGCTTTGGTGAATCGCGACAAAAATACAGCGAGAACGCCGAAGGTGGACCCACCATTCAATCGCCCGACGATTTGATCAAGTCGTGCACGATGCCTGAAGGCTTCGAACTGAAGCTGTTCGCAGACGAATCACTATTTCCTGAAATCGCGAAGCCGGTGCAGATGTCGTTCGATAATAAAGGACGTTTGTGGTTGTCGACGATGCCGAGTTATCCCCAGTGGAAACCAGGCGATTTGAAGCCGAATGACAAGCTGGTCATTCTTGAAGATACCGATCGTGATGGAACGGCTGATAAGAGCACGGTCTTCTACGATCAACTTCACTGCCCCACCGGTTTCGAGTTTTTCAACGGTGGCGTGTTGGTTGTCGATCAGCCTCGCCTGATCTGGCTAAAGGATAACGACGGTGATGATAAAGCCGACGAAATTGTCCACTTGCTTGATGGATGGGCGACCGAAGACACGCACCATACCGTCGGAGCTTTCGAATCCAATCACTCGGGACTGCTTCGAATGCTAGAAGGTGTCGCGATGAGCACTGCGGTGGAAACTCCATGGGGCCCATTCCGAAATTTCGGTTCGTCAGGATCTTATGTCTTCGATCCGATGACTTGGAAGATTACCCACTTCAATACGCCTGGATATGGAAATCCATGGTGCTACGTTTTTAATGAATGGGGACAAGGTTTTTGCGGCGATGGAACGGGGGCAAACCAACACTGGGACACGCCATTGTCAGGAGCCCAATTCGCAGGTCGTAAAGGCTTGAATGCGGTGTTCAATACCGAAAGTATGCGCCCCGTCGTTGGCAGCGAGTTTCTGGTTAGTCGTCAGTTTCCTGATGATGTTCAAGGGCAATTCACGTACGCCTGCGTCATCAATACAAACGGTCTTCCTCGCTGGACGTTTTCCGACGAAGGCGGCGGCTACAAGGGAGAGCGAGTCCGGAAAGATCCGAACGATCCCAAGACGGCTTTTGATCTTCTGAAATCTACCGATAAACATTTCCGGCCCGTCGACCCACAGATCGGTCCTGATGGAACACTCTGGTTTGGCGATTGGGCGAACCCGCTGATCGGCCACATGCAATACAGCCAACGCGACCCCAATCGCGATCATGTTCACGGACGTGTTTATCGTCTGATCTACCGCGATAAGCCGCTTCTCGAACCAGTGACACAGTTTGGCAAGAGTCATCAAGAACTACTTGACCAGCTTAACGTATATGAATGGCGAACAAGGGCTCGTGTGCGTCGCGAATTACAAAGTCGACCTCAAGCGGAGATTCTTGCCGCGGCCCGTACATGGCTAGGGAATTCTGATCAAGCAGGAAAAGACTTCGAGCGTCTGCGGTGCGAAGTATTGTGGCTACAGCAGCATTTCCATGCCGTCGATGCGAACCTATTGCGACAGGCTCTCCGTGGTAAGGTCGCGGACGCTCGGGCGGCGGCAACGAGAGTGCTGGCAGACGAACGCGACCGCATCGAAGGTGCGTTTGAACTGCTGGCAGCGCAAGCGATCGATAATCACCCGCGAGTTCGCACCGAAGCGGTTCGGGGGCTCAGTTTTTATCCGATCATTGAAGCCGCTGAAGCAAGCTTGGCCGCGGTCGCGAAAGATCCCAATGATTACTTCGTCAAATACACTACGGAATCCTTGTTGGGAGCGAATCTTGATTCGTGGCGAGCCAAGCACATCACGGGTGAACTGGCCCCGGGCAACGACGCTGCAAAATCCATTCTTGATGCCGTGATCGCACTCGACAAAAAAGGTGCCGCAGCGGTGCCTTACCTGCAAATCTTACTTGGCAAAGGCGATCAACCCGCCGAGGCTCGTAACAAGGCGATGCAGGCTCTCGCCGATCTTCGCGTCGGCAATGCGGACAACGGCAAGGCCGTCTTTCGTCGAAACTGCTTAGCTTGTCACCGCGTCTACAACGAAGGTGCAGAGTTCGGGCCTGACATGATGAAAGTTGGGACGCGACTGAATCATTATAAAATCGTGGAATCGATCATCGAGCCCAATGCCGAGATTGATGAGAAGTATCTATCAACCTCCGTCCTCACTAGCGACGGCCGCGTCACGGTCGGATTGCTGGTCAGCGAAACTAAGGATTCCGTGGTGATCTTCGATGGAAAGGAACGAAAAACGATTCCTGCCGATGAGATTGAGGCACAGCAGAAGTTGAAGCAAAGCAGTATGCCTGAAGGTTTGGCCGGAACGATCGCACCGTCGGAGTTCCTCGACCTGATCGTATTTCTCTCTTCGCTCAAATGATCTGGGGGATTTTCGCACCATGATCAATTCGCCACGTGCAACACGGCGGCTTCAAGAATTAACAGTTTCGCCTTTGTCCCATGGAAACGGAAAGCACTATGAATCAAATTCATCAACGCCAGCGTGATCGAAGGCTATTCTTGAAGTCAGGTGTCGCGCTCGCCGCGTCGGCTGCGATCTGGAGTGATAAAAACGGTCATGTGTTGCGAGCCCAGGAGGCATCCACTTCAGCCGCGGGATCTAATATTTCCGTTGGCTTCATGGGTGTGAACAATCGTGGTGCTGCCTTGGCCAACGGATTCGTATCGCAACCCAATGTGCGTATCGCAACCATTTGCGATGTCGATCCAAGCGTGGCGGAACGTGTCTCGCAAAAGATTGCCGACAAAGGTGTTTCCAAACCAAGCGTGTGCGAAGATTTTCGCCGCATGCTGGATGACAAAACGATCGATGTGATCGTAATTGCCGCTCCCAATCATTGGCACGCGCCGGCAACGATCTTGGCATGTGCCGCGGGAAAGCATGTCTATGTTGAAAAACCATGCAGCCATACCCCCGAAGAAGGCGAGCTTGCCATTGCCGCGGCTCGGAAGCACAACCGTGTCGTCGACATGGGATCTCAACGACGCAGTTGGCCCGCGATTCAGGAAGCGATTCAGAAGATTCGTGAAGGCGTGATTGGCGAAGTTCACTACTCGCGGACTTGGTACAACAATCGTCGCGAATCGATCGGCGTTCATCAGCCTTCCAAGCCACCCGTTGGGCTTAACTGGGACCTTTGGCAAGGGCCCTCAGTACGGCGCGAGTACCAAGAAAATATCCTCCCCTATCATTGGCATTGGTGGTGGCACTGGGGCAATGGGGAGCTGGGTAACAACGGCATTCATGCAATCGATGTCGCTCGCTGGGGTTTGGACGTCGAATATCCCACCCGTGTCACTGCGGGCGGCGGAAAGTATCGTCACCAAGACGATCAAGAAACCCCTGATACGTTGATGGTGACTTATGACTTCCCCGGGAAAAAGACCATCACATGGGAAGGTCTCAGTTGGTCACCGCTTGGACCGGATCATTCGCGTTTCGGGCTCAGTTTTCATGGCACAGAAGGCTCGATCGTCTTGCGCGATCCCGGGTATGCCATCTTCGACATGAAGGACAAAGAGGTCTCGACTCATGTGGATCGTGGCGGTGATTCGGACCACTTGGCCAACTTCTTAAGTTGTATCCGCGACTCAGGTCGGCCCAACGCGGACATTGAGGAAGGCCATCGAAGCACACTTCTTTGCCATCTCGGAAACATCGCGTTCCGCACACAAACCCACCTGCAAATTGACCCATCCAACGGACACATTCAAAACCTGCCAGACGCCGATCGTTGGTGGTCTAAAGAATATGCCGAGGGCTGGAAACCAACCGTTTAAGTTTCGAAACTGCATACAGGATTACTCATGCTTCGCAACGTTTTTCTTCTCTCCACGGCCGCTTTCGCATTCAACCTTTTGATGCTGCCGGATCGCGTTGGTGCCGCTGACTTAGCGACCGACACCATTCGTATTGGTGTGATTGGGTTAGACACATCGCACGCGGCTGCGTTTACCAAAGAATTTAAAAAAACGGAGGCAAGTGACGGCAAAGCAAAGCTTCGAGTCGTTGCCGCCTATCCTTATGGAAGTCAGACGATTGAATCGAGTTCTTCCCGCATCCCCGCGATTACGGAAGAGATGAAATCGCTCGACGTCGAGATCGTGGATTCCATTGCTGAACTGTTGAAGCGAGTCGACGCGGTGCTTTTAGAAACGAATGATGGAAATCTGCATCGCGCCCAAGCCCGTGAAGTGTTTGCTGCTGGAATCCCTGTGTTCATTGATAAGCCGGTCGCTGCTTCGCTTCGTGATGTGTTGGCAATCTATAAAGATGCCGAAACTTCAGGAGTGCCGATGTTTAGCAGTTCGTCGCTACGATACAGCGGTAACATGCAAGCGATTCGCAATGGATCGGTCGGCAAGGTTTTAGGTTGTGATACTTATAGCCCTTGTTCTACCGAGCCCAATCACAGTGATTTGTATTGGTACGGAATCCACGGCGTCGAGGCATTGTTCACGTGTATGGGCGAAGGTTGCGTTAGCGTAACGCGAACCAGTACGGATGACTTTGATGCGGTTGTCGGCAAATGGTCCGATGGGCGAATCGGAACCTTCCGTGGCATTCGAAAAGGCACTAATGGCTATGGTGGTACTGCGTTCGGCGACAAAGGGATCGCAACCATTGAAAAGTTTGAAGGATACAAACCATTGGTCACCGTGATCACGGATTTCTTCCAATCAAAGAAGGTACCGATCCCAGCCGCAGAAACGATTGAGATTTATGCGTTCATGGAAGCCGCTGCTCAAAGTAAACGAGAAGGCGGCATTCCTGTAACGCTCGAGTCAGTAATGCAAGCTGCGCAGTAATCAGTATTGCGATAATCAGCCCCCACTCCTTCCTTGTCTTGTGATCACTATGCTCAGCGAATCGAAAGTCCGGTGTGGCGTCTTGAACGGATGGGTTGCAACGGTGGCTTTGTTGTTCAGTTTTACGAGCGGGGATGCCAGATCGCAAGATCTTCAGGCTCTGCGTTATAACCACCCTGGGTTGGCTGTCGATTTGGGAGTGGGCCTCTGGGCTTGGCCAGTTCCGGTCGACGCTGACGGCGATGGTGATTTTGATCTCATCGTTTCGTGCCCCGACCAACCGTCCAATGGGATTTGGTTGTTTGAGAATGCGACTGGTGATACCGCCGGGAACAAGTTTCCCGTCTTCAAGCCAGCGCGACGGATTAGTAAGGCATCGCATTATGTGATGCCAAGTTACACGTCTAACGGTTTGCGAGTGCTAACGCCTGGGTTTGAGCATCCGAACTTTCTGAGTACGGGAATTGAATCGCAAACCAAGTTGCCCGTTGATGCCAATTTCTATAAGCCGATTGGTAAGCAAACCAAAGGACCGAAAATTCGGCATCGACAATGGCGATACACAGATTTCGACGGCGATGGGGCGTTGGATCTTATTGCGGCAATGGAGGATTGGAGTGAATACGGTTGGGATGACGCTTGGGACAAAAAAGGCGAATGGCGAAATGGGCCGCTGCACGGTTTTGTTTTTGTCTTTTGCAATGAAGGTACAACGGAATCTCCTGTTTATGGGCAACCGGAGCAGTTGTTTGCCGATGGCGAGCCGTTGGATACTTATGGATGTCCTTCGCCCAACTTCGAAGACTTCGACGATGATGGTGACCTTGATTTACTGTGCGGCGAATTCCTCGACGGATTCACCTATTTCGAAAATAAAGGCACGCGGACAAAGCCCGTTTATGAAGCGGGTCAGCGATTGATGCAAATCAACGGAACTCCGCTGGTGATGGACTTGCAAATGATCGTGCCGATCGCGTTTGATTGGGATCGCGACGGAGATATCGACTTGATCGTGGGTGATGAAGATGGTCGTGTCGCGTTCGTAGAGAATACCGGCAAGCTTGATCCGAACGACACACCGCAGTTTTTAGCCCCGCGATATTTTCAACAAGAAGCGGACACTTTGAAGTGCGGCGCGCTGGCAACTCCCGTTGGCTTTGACTGGGATGGTGACGGGGATATCGATCTGCTGTCGGGAAATACGGCGGGCTACATTGAATACTTTGAAAACCTTAGTGGTCCCGGTGTTGAGTTCCCGAAGTGGCAATCGCCCGTTCGATTGAACGCCGGCGATGAAACGTTTCGCGTCATGGCGGGTGCGAATGGAAGCATCCAGGGGCCTGCCGAAGCGAAATGGGGTTACACCTCGATCGGTGCCGCGGATTGGGACCACGATGGATTACCGGACATCCTCGTCAACGGAATCTGGGGGAGGGTCGCTTGGCTTCGCAACATCGGCACACGACAGAAGCCCTTATTGGCGAAGGCGCAGTGGATCGAAGTTGAGTGGGATGGGAAGACGCCGAAACCGGATTGGACATGGTGGAATCCGATCGGGAAGCAGTTGGTCACGCAGTGGCGAACAACGCCCCTTCCTATTGACTGGAATGAGGATGGCTTGATGGACCTAATCCTCCTTGACCAGGAGGGCTACTTATCACTCTTCAAACGCGAGCAACGGGGTGGCAAGCAAGTGCTTTTGCCACCGGAGCGAGTATTCGTTGGCGAAAACTTCTCAGCGACTGATAGTAAGCAATTGGTGACGGATCAGAAGCCAGGCGTTCTTCAGTTGAATAGCAAAGCGGCGGGGGGAAGCGGACGGCGAAAGCTTTGTATCGTCGATTGGAACGGGGATGGTAAGCGAGACTTCTTGGTGAACTCGACGAGCGCTAATTTATTGCTCCAGGTTGAAGGAAAGGATGGTCGTTGGACATTGTCGGATAAGGGACCACTGACCAAGCAAAATATTCAAGGTCATACCACCAGTCCCACCATCGTCGACTTCAACGACGATAAACTTCCAGACTTCCTTGGTGGTGCGGAAGACGGACGGTTCTACTATCTCCGGCACCGCTAATACTAATCACATGACCCCTCATTTCTATTCGCTCGATTGGTTGGTTCTCGTCTTGTATTTTGTTGGTGTGGTCGCGATTGGCCTGTACTTTCGCGGTGGTAGTCTTTCGTCAGAAAATTTCACGACCGGGGGACGTTCGCTGCCCGGATGGCTTTGTGGCCTATCGATCTTTGCGACTTACTTGAGCAGCATCAGCTATCTGGCTCTTCCTGGTAAGTCATTCGTGGACAACTGGAACCCGTTTGTGTTTTCGCTGGCCCTGCCGTTTGCGGCGTGGATTGCGGTGCGTAACTTCATCCCGCTGTACCGCAACGGCAACGACGTGTCGGCTTACGCGTTGCTAGAGCGACGGTTTGGCGTGTGGGCACGAGCCTATGCGAGCGGCTTCTACTTGCTCTACCAGATCGCTCGCATCGGAGTGGTGTTGTATTTGATGGCGTTGCCGATGGCGGTAATCTTCGGTTGGAACATTCGAACGATCATCGTCTTTACCGGGATCGTGGTGACGGTTTACTCGATGGTCGGTGGTATCGTTGCCGTGATCTGGGCCGATGCGATCCAGGCCGTTGTTTTGCTTTTGGGGGCGGTCATTGCGCTGGGAGTGATACTTTACGGAATGCCTGAAGGTCCCGGCCAGGTGTTTGAGATGGCGAAGCAAGACCATAAGTTTTCCCTGGGAAGCTACGACCCGTGGACGATTTCACAGCCCACGGTGTGGCTTCTGCTAGCGTATGGTTTTTTTGAGAATCTCAAGAACTTTGGGATCGATCAGAGCTATATCCAGCGATACATTGCCTCACGCAGCGATGCCGAAGCACGCCGGGCAGTCTGGTTGAGTGCTGGGTTGTATGTTCCCGTCAGTGCGTTGTTCTTTTTTATTGGAACGTCGCTATTCGCATTTTATCAAGCGCATCCTTCGGACATTGACGAGGTCAAGCGTATCGTCGCTCGACAACGTTTGATGCAGGCCGGCGCGGTGACGGTTGATGAGCAACAAGTCGCGAGCATGGCGCTCACTCTCACGGATCGTGATATTGGCGATCGTGTATTTCCTCATTTCATTGCGGCCCATCTTCCTCAAGGTTTAACAGGGTTGTTGATAGCCGCTATCTTTGCGGCTGCGATGAGCACGGTGTCCACATCGCTGAATTCCTCGGCAACGTTAGTGATGAGTGACTTTTATAAGCGTTTTGTATCGCCCGATGCACATGAGCGGAGCCTGATGCGAGTGCTTCACGGAGCAACGATTTTGTGGGGCATTTTTGGTACCGGAATGGCGATTGCGCTCGTGCGCCTTACCGAAAGTGCTTTGGACATCTGGTGGACGTTATCAAGCGTGCTTGGCAGCGGCATCATCGGTCTTTTCTTGCTTGGGCTCCTCTGTCAGCGAACCGGGAACAAGGCGGCAATTTTCTCGGTTGCATTGGGGTCGCTTGTCGTCATTTGGATGGTCGTTTCGCCAACGCAACTTTGGCCCGCATCGCTATCAAACTTCGCAAGTCCCTTTCATAGTTTCGCCGTGATCGTTGTCGGTTGCCTGATGATTGTCGGGACCGGAATGCTGCTTTCATGTCGCGGTGGAAATTCAGTCGTTCGGCTTGAAGAGTGATTTTAATTGTTCAGTGTTTGTCTCCGAAAATCCGCTTGGATTTGTGACCGCGATCCAGCCATCGATATAGTTGGCCGGTGCATAGTGGTGCCCATACCCAGCAGGGATGCTGGTTGCCATCGGTAGATCGAATGCGACTTGCAAGAACGTGATGATGGGAAACCAGGTGAGATAAGGAGAGACGTCAGGTCCACGTTCGTCAGATAGCCAAGCGGGTTTTTGGTAGAGCAGCGAAGTCGAAAAAAAGACCATCGGATCGCTTGCGTATTGAATGTAGACGTTTCGAATCGGACCCCATGGCCTGGCCACCTGCGTCGCATTGATTTGAGACGTGAATCGAACGATGCGCCCATCACGATAAGTCGGCAACCACTGGGGTGTGCCGGGATTTCGTTGCTCAACGATCTCCCGCCACTGCCTGCTTGGGAACGGTGGCCCGCTCCAGAGGGCGCCTTGAATCGGATCCTCAAAGGTGCTTAGCAAGTCGGAGGACGCTTCACTACCGAGTGATCCAAGGCTCAATCCTTGTAAGTACAACTTCGGTCGATCATTCTTTGGTAATTCTTTCCAATAGTCATAGACCACGTCGAACAAATCATCTGCGGAATCGATCGAGCGCCGCGGGTCGACCAAGATCGTGATCCAGCTTGGTAAGTAGGAGTACTGCGTGCTAACGATTGCCGTATCACCACCGTGTAGATATTCCAGCGTGTTAACGGCCCCTGGATCTAGCCAACCGGTTCCTGTTGGCGTGGCGACGACGAGGATCGAGCGATCAAAAGCCTTGACGCGTTTTAATTCTTCGAGCGCCAATTCCGCTCTTGCAAGCGGAGTGTCTTCCGAACGCATCCCTGCGTAAACGCGAATCGGCCGCATCGCTTCCCGCCCAAGAAATTCGCTGATTTGTGTCTGAGTTGGCCCAGCCGCGATGAAGTTTTTTCCTTGGCGGCCGATCGATTCCCAGTCGATCATGGACTCGGCGCTTCCTGTGACCATCGGGTCGGTGGGTTGCTCGACGCCGTCATCGACGAGTTCATCCGCACGCAAGAAAAACTGGTCTGCCATGTTGAGCAGTCCACGAGCGACAAGACCGTTTCCAATGAGCAGCACGACAAAACCCACGGTTAACGTACTGACCGTGATCGCGATCCGACGCGGAATGTGTTGACTGAGCCATCGAGAAAGCAACGCACCGGCGTTGATCAATAATCGCGAGACCGCGATCAGCATCGCGCCGCTTACGAAGGCAATGATTGCAGTGCGATAGGGATAGGCGGTTTCAAGCGTCGGCATCTCCATCAGATCGCGGATGGAGTTTTGCCAATAAGTCATCTGTCGCAAAATTAAAATGAAGATCACCGAAACCGAAAGCGTCGTGATGAGCTTCGAGATTCGTTGAACGCGATTACTTGCGTTTGGCAATTCCAGGAACTGATACAATATCAAGCAGGCGACGCCTAAGCTGTACCCGACGGCGATCGCGAACCCTGACAATATGCCCTGGACAAAATAGGGACGTGGCAGAAGCGAGGGCGAGACGGACGCTGCAAAGAAAAGCGTCGCGAAGACCAGTCCGATGTAAGAAAACGAGTTCCAGTATTCGTTCAATTTTTTCCTGACGCTCACCTGGTTGTCCTCAACGTATCGATTCGATGTTAGGCATTTGTATCTGCAAGAAGGCTCTTCTCGAATTTTAGTGGCATCTGTCCAGAATGGGGGATTTTTTGAGGCATCTACTCCTGCGTCCAATGGGAGTCTAATGGGAGTCCAAAAAGCAGTCTCGGCGGAGCAACGTTCGTCGAGACTGCCCGCA
>Ga0105052_10001017_pt1 | contig 38476 bp, 36 predicted proteins | sample FRY03_FD_78094 | JGI IMG/M metagenome (GOLD analysis project Ga0105052, IMG submission 78094) | Freshwater microbial communities from Lake Fryxell liftoff mats and glacier meltwater in Antarctica - FRY-03 | ecosystem: Environmental > Aquatic > Freshwater > Ice > Glacier meltwater ... | reverse complement strand
TTGTTTAATATGTTTTCTTTTATTTTTTTTTTTTTTAATTTTTTTTTTTAGATTTGAGTTATTGGTGTGCTGAAAAATTTTTTTTTTTTTTTTTTTTTTTTTTTTATTTAAAAATATTTTAAATATTTTATTTTTTTATTTTTTTTTTTTTAAATTTATTAATTTTAAATATTTTTTTTTTTTTTTTTGAATTATTAAATCCAAATTCAAACCTTTTTGACCTTATATAGTGAATTGGTCTTATTGGAATTAAAAAAAAACATACATTCAAATCAGTGTTAAAAAAATCGATTAGAAATCTATTCCCTTTTTCCAGAAGTTTTAGTACTATTTTTTCAAGAAGGAAACATTGATAAAAGCTTTCGAATTTGAACGTGTGACCATTTAAGCTTTTTTTGAAATTATTTTGAAAATAATTTGATAGGTAATTATTATAACTTTCAGACAGATTAGAATTGCCTTTAAGGCAACTCACAGCCATTGAATTGGTAAGAATCAAGGATGGAAAAATTGGATTTTTTGATAGTCTTAATTCATAAAAAATTTTTTGATATTTTATAAAAATCAACGAAAAATATGACCAGCCGATTACTTCAATTTTATCTATTGAGAAATTCGATAAAAATTGTCTTAAAGGATAGTTTTTGACAATATTTTCTTCTATTTGATACATTTCAGTGTAGTTTAATGTTAGTGGCTCCAATAAACCATTAAGATTTTCAATATTTTGAAAAGAGTTGAACACCATAGATCTCAATTGGGCTTTTTGTGAGTAAATTACTTTTTTTTTGTTTAAAAGTAATGAAAACTCATTTAATTCCCTAAATTTTTGATAATTCACTAAAATTTTTTCAAGATGATTTTTATTCAATAAACTAGCCCCATTTTTCTTACATGGGGATATTGAATTTATTTTTATTAAATATTTCATCTATTTCTTATAGAATCCTTTCAGTTTCTATTAAAATAATTGTTTGATATAAGTATTTTTTAATATTAGGCATTTTAAATTATATTTTTTTTTAAAAGGTAGATAAAATGGAAATAATTGATCATAAAAGAAAAAGTTTTAAAAAAAAAAATATCAGAACCTCTGTGCAATTTAATCGACCGAGGACAAAAAAGTTAGAAAGAACACCAAAGTATCAAAAAAAACTAATTACTTTTGTAAAAGAAAAAAAACATTTAAAATTATTTTCACACCCTATAACTACAGAAGCATCCATGAAAAAAATCCAATCGTCAAATACAATTATTTTAGTTTTTAATCCAATGGCGAACAAAAAAAATATAAAATTTTTAATGGAAAAGATTTATAAGACCAAAGTTCTTAAAGTTAATACTCTAATTACCTCACAGGGCTTTAAAAAGGCTTTTATAAAATTATGTCCGGATCATGATGCTTTAGATGTTGCTAATAAAATCGGTTTTATTTAAAAATAAAAAAGCATTAAGTAAGAATTGTGTAAAAATAAAATTCCTATAAAAATATTATATTGTTATATTAATCTAATTTTTTTATATTTTAACTATTATGTAGTTTTTTATATCAATATAAAATTTATGTCAACTTATTTCAATTCCAATGATTTTGGTAAAAATATCTTGCTCGAAGAGGTTGAACGTATATTCTATAGTTTTCTTATATATAACATTAATTTATCAAAAACTTTTATAAAAAAATTTGACAATTTTTGTTTTCTAAAACAATTGAAATTGATAAAGTTGTTAGAAGCAACGGTTTTGTACATTGATTTTGAATATATTCTGTATTTCAGCGAAGAATTAGCTGATTTAATCGAAGATCAATATATAAGAATTGAAACCTCTTTAAAAAAATCAGTAGACGAAATTTTTAAAAATATTATTTCCGAAAACGGTTCAAAAAAAAAAATCTTGAGATATTTTAAAATTGGGTTTTACAACCTTCCTAACTGGAAAAACTTTCGAACCTTAAAAAATTATAATTATGGACGATTGATATGTACCATTGGAAATATTGTAAGAATACTACAACCAGAGCCTAAATTGATCTTTGGAATATTCTCCTGTTCAAATATTAAATGCAAAAGTAAGGTAAAACTTGCACAAGAATTTAATAAATATTCAGAGCCGAAGCTTTGCTCAATGTGCAAAGCTTCTAATTCTTGGGAATTAATAACTGAAGAGTCTTTATTCATTGAAATACAAAAAATAAGAATTCAAGAAAATTTTAAAAAGAAGATTATGACTTCCCCCTTTTTGTTATTGGATGCTTTTTTAGTGGATGATGCGACAAACTTATTTAGCATAGGAAACAGGTGTGTTTTTACTGGGTGTCTAGTTCCAATACCGTTTAATAAAGTAAATTTAATTGCTAAGCATTTAAATTTAAAATTCATAGAAGAAAATTTGTCATTGGGTATAGAAGTTGGAGCATTATATAATCCCATTTTCCTAGTAAATCATGTTTTTTGTATGAGGATTGATATTGATTCAAAAGTTCTTAAGAAAAATAATGGATTTTTTCTAAAAAAATTAAATCACTTTTTTATTAAACAAAGGGGAGAAAAAAATTTTAAACTAAAAAAATGGACTTTATTCTTTAAAAAAATAGAATCCTGCTTTCTGTATAGTTTTCTTAAATTTGAAAACTTAAGGCTTGGAATTTTATTAATGTTAATTGGAGGAGTTGATAAAAAAATTTCCAAAAAGCAAGTATTTCGAGGGAATATTAACATATCAATTCTATATTCTCATGGATCTGGATTTAAAAATTTGTTTAGAGAGTTGAAATACTTAAAGCCTGACACTTCATATATCAATGGTTTAACATCCAGCCCAATGGGATTAATTGCATCTGTATTTAAAGATTTTGAAACAAATTCGTTTTGTATTGAATCTGGCTTATTTACAAATAAAAACAATAATTTATACTTTGTAGAAAATTTTCATAATTTAAATTACAAATATCAAAAATTAATCACTGATCATATGGATAAGCAAGAATTCAGAATTAATAAAGCCGATTTAAATTTAAAACTTCAGTCTAAAATTTCTGTCCTGGGAATATCTGAAATTCAACGTAAAGATGTAAATCAATTGGATTCTTTTTTTAACTCTACACCCTATTCAAAAAATCTGGTGAAAAAATTTGATCTTCAATATTACTATTTCGGAGAAAGTACTGTTGATGATGATTTTTTTAATTCTAAGAAAGAAATTTCAATGAACAACATGAAATGGAAGAACAGAAAAGAGACTTTGTGGTCGACACAGATATATTTATCATTCATTAGGAACCTTTCTCCTATTATTTCAAAAAAAGGATATATTTTTATTTTAAAAATATATTTATTTCTGAAAAAATTTTCCATTGGCGAAAAATATCAGGGTTTTGACATTTTTTCAAGGCATTTAGAAACTTTAATTAGGTTATCAGAAGCAGTTGGAAAACTATTATTGTCTTCTAGTATTCAAGAATTTCATATAAAAGCTGCTGGGAGAATCATTTTTAAGTCGATGTATTTTACTAAACCTCTTGAAATTAAAGAGCAAAAAAACAAATGCCAATTAAAAAAAATTAATCATTTGTTTAGACCTAAAACATGTAATCAAGGGATTGTTATAAAATTCATTGACTTTAATTCTATGTCTAAAAAACTGTCTTTGATCCTTAAAAATAATTCTAATAACGTAGTTTTTGGAATTTCATTTTTAAGCCTAATAAAAAACTTTTTTTTTTATTTTTCCAAATATCAAAAAAATGATATTGGATTGTTGAAAATCAAAAAAATTATTACGACATTAAAACAATTAATTTATAAAAATAAACGATTTTTCATTACTAAATTATCTAAAAAATTTGGATATATCGAAAATTGTTTTATTTTAAATAAAAAATGACAATCGCACAGAACAGGGATCGAACCTGCGCGGGGATACCCATAAGATTTCGAATCTTACACCTTAACCACTCGGTCACCTGTGCTAAATGTAATTTAAATTATTTTGCAACCTATAGAATTTGCTGTCCCTAAAATTTCTTTAAGTGTTCCTTTTAAATTTATCGATAAAGAACGATTTCTCAAAATTTTTGCAACTAATATTATTGTATTCATAGTAATATTACCATTATGTTTTATATTTTTTACTTTTTTTCTATCTCTGTATGGTTCTTTTAAAGATTTAATTAACAAAACAGCAGCAGATGGGATTACTTCAACGATAGCTTGTCTATTTTGTACATTTAACTTACACATTACCCGAAGACCTTCCCAATTTGCTGTTGCTTTTGATAATTGTTCTCCAATCTTTTTTGGTGAAAGTCCAAGAGGTCCAATTTTTGGGGCAAGTGAAGATACTGCTCCAACTTCTCCTCCTATAGTTCGAATATATATTGTTGAAACTACGTTGGGATCAATTTTGGGTGCCATTTTATTTAACTTCTTTTACATAATTTCACTTTTTTGTATTTAAAAAATTTCAAAATAAAATATTATAAAATAAAAAATATCAATCCCATTTCATTTCTTCCAATCCTTGGTGAGAATGAAATGTTTTCGAAGGACGATGATGTTTCTGGAGTAAAATGTTTTATATCTTTCATCAATTTTAGGCATACTCAAAGCGAAAAAAATTTAAAAATAGTGTCTATTTTATTTCTTATATGGTCTTTTTACTTTCCAATAAAATCATATAAAATTTCTTTTATGGTTTGGATAATCTACTCAAAATTAAAAATTAACCGGAAAAATTTAAAAATAAATCTTGAAAACTCTTTCAAAATTAAATCCACATCAAATTTATGGAACTTTTTTAAGTTTACATTTAATTGCATTATATTCGGGAATACAAGTGATCTAGTTTTGTGTAACATTTGTTTCTCTTTGTTTTTGAACTTCGAAATTTTACTAAATGGAAAGATATCTTCATTTAAATTTTTTCAATTTGTTTTTTTCATTGTTAGTATTGCAACAGAATATTTGTTAGACTCGTCTATCATTGAACATTCATTAACAATTGAAAAAAATCTTCTTGATTTTTCTACCAATTTGTTTGGCTTTTGTAAGACGATTAGAGGTAGCTTCGGGCACTCCTTTTTGATCGTAGACAATGTTTCTAGAGTTTTTTTTGATTCCTTGGTAATATTAAGATTAAAGATTAAAATAAACTCTGAAAAAGATTTTGTGTTTTTAAAGATTTCCAAAAAACCAACTTATTACGAAAATTATTGTTTTTCATTCTTAAAACCATCTATAGATTTTTCAACACGTTTTTCGAATATTTCTTTCTTTCCTATCAATAGTTTTAATTGTAATTATCTAGAGATAGGAAAGCCTAATTTAAAATTTTTGAATTCAAAAATAAGAATAGTTTTACCAGTTGAAATCTCATTTAATGATCTTTTTAAAAAATACGCTTCAATCAACGAAATATTAATTAGATTCATCGATTTTTTCTGGTATAAAATATTTTTTTCTATAAAACACCAATTTAATCATTTTTTAATTTCATGGATTTTAATATCTGTTATATTTATTGAAAAAAACAATTCCAAAATTGGTTGGATTGTTGGATTTAATCAACTGACTTCGATTTTAAATGCCAAACAATTAACAATTTGCTTTAAAAATTTGATTAAAAATACAATTCGAAAACGAAGTTTATTTAAAAATATCTTAAATTTACGGCTGTTTTCATTTTATCTTTTAGTTTTAGTAAATAGCTCTATTTATAATGATAGATTAGAAAAAAAAAAATATCATGATTCAACAGAAGACTCATTTTCTTTTAAAGCAAGAGAAAATAAAGATTTAAAATTTGTCATGCGTAACGTATACCAAATTTCTAGATTTAAAATTAAAAAAATTAAAAAAGTATTTTTTTCAATAAAAAATATTAAGATATTTTCGACAATTAGTTTACTTCCAAAATGTACTAATAACTTGAAGATGTATCACAAGATTGAAACTGAAATTCATTGTTTAATAGTTAAACTTACTGGTTGCAAACAAATAATCTCTTTATTAGTTTACATTTTTACAATAATTAAAAAAAAAGAACTTTTTAGCCATATTTTAGAAATATTGAAAAAAAGAAACAAAGTTTTACGCGAAATGATTAAAAATAAGGCAAATAGATTTTTATTGGTTAAAGTTTTGATTAAATCTAGTCTGAGAAGATTAAAAATATGCAGGACAGCAATATTGGAAAATTTAATTCCATTTAGATTGGTAAATGTGAACTATTTACCTAGAGTACTTTTTGAAAAAAAATTAACTAAAAATTACCTTTTTTTTCAGAATTTTGAAATAATAACTTTTTTTTACAAGCGAATTAAAGACTGGAAGCAAACTACAAGATCTGATAGAAATTCTCTAATCGATTTCCTAAAAATATCAAATAAAAAAGAAAAAAAATTAGCCCTTAAAACACTATTTAAAGTAAAACGTGCAAAAAAGCTATTTAATAATGGCATATTAAATTTTTGTAGCAATTATCTGGAATCAATCTCGTACTTCATTTTATTTAAATCATTTAATTTCCTAAAAAATGAATTTTTTTCCCTTAAAGGGTCATTATTAGGTCAAACATTAGTAGAAATTAAAACCTTAAGTTTTTTGTACAAGTTATATTTTAAAAGATTGTGGTTTTTTCTATAATTAATTGATAGTTGATATTATATTCGAGGAAATAAAAAATTTTTTTATACCCTAAAGATTTTACTCATTTTTTGCGAATTGGAAAAAAATAATTAAAATTAAACTATTAATTTAAAATAATTTAATATTATAATAAATATTGTCTAAAATCTATTTCGTAAAACAAAAGGAATCATTAAAAGAAAAGCTCCTGAAATAATTCACAAACTTGTTGAATAAATATGAAATTTAAAAGTAAAAGTCTTTCAGGACTCAATGTAAAAAAAGCTAATATTTTTAAACCTTTAAAAAGAAAAAAAATCCAACTTTTTAAAAACGTGCAGTTATTTAATAATCATAAATACTATTTTAAAACAGACCCACGACCAATTTATGATAAAAAATACATTTCTTTTTGTATAAAAGAAATAAAGTTGTTCTTAAAGGAAAATGATTATAAAAATTTTTTAATGACCAAAATATTATTTCCTTTAAAAAAAAAAGTCTTTTTCCAGGTAATTTATTTCCTTTTTAAGAAACTCGATAAAAATTTTAAAATTCAAGGAAAGCCAGAAGATAATATACGAAATATTCTAACGGTACTTGGTTATCCGGTTTCATTGGCAAAAAGTTCTCTATTATCAACAAAATTACAATTTCCTCCAGTTTTATCGAATTGTTTGAATTGGATCATTGAATTATGTCTATACGATATAAAAACCATATCCCAGGATATTGTTAATATTAAAAAGAAACTGAACCTTAACTCCATATGGAGCCGGTTGATAAAAAGTTACAATAGTTTTTTTTCCAGAAATAAACTTAATAATAGTTTGAAAAAAATATTACAAATTTTCCTTATAAATTATATCAATTTAAAAAAAAAGAAAAAAATAGAAAATAGAAAATTAGTAAACATTTTAAAAAATAAATTTTATTTTTTTGAAAAAACTATTTATTTATATCTTGCTTTTATAGATAAGTTACCCATTTTATATCAGATAAAAAGGAGTTATATGGATTCTAACGTAAAAATTATTTATGACTACTTTGTTGTAGTTAAAAATGCTGAAAATAAGTACAAATTAGTGAAGAAATTAGAAATTAGAAATATTAGCTTGATAAATAAAAAAGAAAATCATCCTTCTAATCAAAATGATCATATTGGGGAGTTTGTTATCAAACTTGTAAAAATATTTTTCATACTAGTATATAAAATCATTAAAATAAAGAACTCTATACGATGCAATTTAATAGTCCAATTAGAAACAATTAAGCTGACATTTAACTGTGATTTTGTTAAAAACACAATAGTAAAATCAATTTTAAAATGTCAATTGAAAGGTGTAGTTTTAAATTTTTTTAGCAATTTAACTGAACAAATTTATTTTAAGAGTAGCAAAATTTTTTGTTTCATAGGTATGGTCATAATATATTATATTATTCAAGATATGTGTAGAATTAAAATTAAATATTTTTCGGAGTTTTTTGATTTAACAGAATTTATTTTATATGCATCTCAAAATAATGTTTTGAATTTTCAAAATACCTTAAAAAGTAAAAAAAAATTGGCTAAAAACTATATAAAATTGATAAATGAGAAAATTGAAAAGCAAAATGATGTTATCTTGATAGAAAGAAAAAATAATAGAAAATTAAATTTTAACCAAGCCATTTCTCAAACAAAGTATTTTTTTTGGTTAAATAGACTTCAACGTTCAATTTTTTTGTATTTCTCCAAAAAATTCGTGGATAAGCTATATAATATTGTATTCCTGAACATACTTTCAATATTTAAAATAAAAAACAAACATAAAATACATAATTATCTTTTAGTAAATAGTATGATATTTTTTAATAAAATTTTTTTAAAGTAAATATTTATAGTATGATATTTATAGTATAATATTTATATATTAAATATGAAAACAAATTCGAACATTTTGGCTCAATTTTTTAATCGATTTTCTTTCCATAATTGGTTGCATTCGAGAAACTTAAATCTTAAAATAAAGATGTTCAATCCTAAAATCAATGAATTAATAAATTATTTTCTAATAAAAAGAATTATAATCAAATCAAATTTTTTTGAAATGTATTTATCATTTACTTTAGGTTTTTTTAACAAGATAAAAGGCTTTTCTGACTTACTCATTAAAACTTGTTTCGAAATCCACAAAATTTTTTCGGAAAAGAGAAGGGCTTACATGAGTAGAACTGAGATAGCTTTCTTTGAATTTACTGGGAGTTGGATAGGAAAAATTTTTACTTTAAATCATATTTCAGTTTTTACAAAATATTTTTCAATATATAATTCAATCAATAAAAGTTTAGAGGATAGTTTTGTTTATTGTCAACTTTGTTTTCTAATAAACTTGATTTTAGAAAAAACATTAACAAATCCTTTTAAATATAGATGTCAAAACCAAATCGATCTATTAAATCTTACATTTATGTCAAACGATTTATTTTTAGCTTCAGAAATTTTCTTTGATTATTGTTCTAAAAAATCTTTAAATATAAAAGAAAAACATACAATACTCCAAAAAATAGGATTTTATGAAGGAGAAATCAATTCAAGATTTTTGTTAGGGCACAAAATTTATAAAAATTGTCATAGAATATTTCAAAGAAAACTCATATGTAAACAAAAAAAAGTCAATAAACGAAAAATCAAAAAAAATTTTCCGATTCCTTTTTTAGATTTAATAGGTTTTGAAATAAAAAATGGCTGGATTTATGTTAAAAACACAATTAATTTATTTAAATTACTAATTAACTCTATTTTTGGAGAACAAAAAAAAGTTGTTGCTTTTAATGTAGAAAATCTGATAAATGCTATTTATTTTTTACAAAAGCACTTTTTTTCAAATTTTTACAAAAAAAAAGTTAGAACAGGATTTGTTTTAAAGCCTGAAGGATACAAAATCTTTGGAAATAACGATTTTTTGAATTTTTTTTTTGTGTCAGAAATAAGATCAATTTGTATACGTTTACAAAGAAGTATCCGAATTTTTTCTGAAGAATTTATTATGAAAAACTTTAGATTTTGGAAGTTGTTTTTGAACTTAAAAAAATGTAAACGTGATTTAATTTTAATATTTTTAGATTCTATGGAACAAAAAAAGAACGGAAAAAAAATTGCTAAAAATTTCCTAAAAAAGAAAATACTAATTATTTCTTCTCTTTTAAGACCAGATTTAAAAAAATTATAGGGGAAAAAATTATGTATTTTTTTAATTTTTTAAATTTTTTTCAATTAAAATTTATCATCTTTAGAATATACAAACTGCTAATTTTTTCCGATCGTTTTCCTTCTTACCCTACCTGGAGTTCCACCACCAAACGGTGATTTGCAAAAATAAGAAATTTTTTTTTGCGATTGTATTTTTACCAAAAAAGAAGGAATATTAACTAAATCACTATTAACTGAAATGTGTCTCTGTAGAATCAATATCCTAGCATGATGAATACTTCGTGCTAACCCGTGTTTAAATACAATAGTTTGTAACCGTCTTTCTAAAAAATCTTGTACCCTTAATGATAGTACATGATTTAGTGTGTTTTCAGATTCATTTAAAATTCCATATTTTTCAAGTTTCTGTATCAGAGATTTCCCTTGTATCTGACGTCTGGAATCAGTTTGTGGTAAAGTTAGCAAAAGACGAGCTGAAGACCGTATTTTAGACAAAATTAATTGAACTCTCCACACTTCTCTTTTATTTTTTAACCCATATTCTCCTATTAGTTTAAGTTCTGAATCTAATCTTTCTTTTTCAAAAGGTCTTCTCGGTGTTCTGTATGTCTTAGAACCTGTTTTGGTAAAAGAGTTCTAGAATTTAATCGATACAAGATAGTAATATAAAATTTGGAAAAAAGAATACTTACAATTTCTGTAATTTTTAGACATTTTTTAAATCTTATTAAAAACAAAAACCCGTGAGAACAACAAGTAATTAAATTTTCTAATATATTTATCTTAAAACTTAATAATTAATTCTTAATATCTGAGATTAAATCTATATTCAGGACCGGCATTATATCTTATTAAGCTATTGTTTTTCAAAGATTCAATAGCTGAAAGACGAAAATGTGTATTGAAATGAATTTTACTGAATTCTATGTAGCCATTTGATGAAAATATCTGTTTCAGCCTTCTTATCCAATTTTCTTTTCGAATTTGGAAGGAATCCTTATTTTTGAACGAATTTTTTTTGCTCATAGATTCTTCTAAAAATAACATATCAGCAAAAACCATTTTACAAAATATAATCTGGATTCGGAATATTTCACCTTGTTGAGCTTCTTTTCGTTTGAAAGCTGGTAACATCTTGAAACATAGACATATAAAATTTTTTAAAAAAAAAATATTAAAATTATCAATCATTTCAAACGTCTTTTTATACTCAATTTCAGTAAAATCAAGCCTCAAATGTGGTTTTAATATTGGTAGTATTGTTAGCTCAAAATCCGATTCTTCAATCATGTTCTTTATGGAAGTATGTATCAAATCGGTTCTAAATTGATATAAACATAATAGAAAATTAAATTTTTTTATCATTCCACCATTGTATACAATTTTTTTTCTTCGCTTTACGAAAATTAGTTTATTACTATCAATAAATTTCTCATATTTTTTAATAAAAACATTGAACATTAAAAATTATTATTAGTTTTGAGCAGAATATTGTTTATTTTCAAAAATTAAATTTTTCAAGTATATATTTAAGATTAAGTTTTTACTTAATGTATATTTAACATAGTATTGAATTTTTTTCTTAAAAATCGAAAATTAATTTAATTAATTAAATTAATTTTCAATTTAAGTCTGATTATATCATTTTTTTTCTAAAAAAATATGACAATCCTTGTATTTAATAAAAATTTGTGAAAAGAATCTTTTATATTTTGATCTTAGAAAACTTGCAGTAAATTGTGGTTGAATTTGGATCCAAGATTCGAAAAATATTAAAAGGCCAATGGATAAATCCTTTTCTGAAACTTGGTTCCTTAAGTGTATTTTAGCACTTGACGAAACTATTCGTATTATAGTTTCAAGAAAATTAGACGAAAAGCTTAGCGAGCTTAAAATATGCGTTTCCCGTTTTAGATCTAGATAAAATTTTAAAATAAAAGATTGGTCAAGTATACAATATTTGGGAGAAAAATTGCTTCTGCAATAGTATAAATATTTGTTTATGAAGCTTTCAGATAAACATTCAGGTCTATGATCTGACCTTTTTAATTTTGAATTAATTTTGTTATTTTTAATTTTTCTTTTCGAGTGAATTAAACCTTGATGATGAGCTAGTAGAAACTTGGCAAGATTTTTTTCATTTTCTAAGTTTCCATTTTTTTCTAAGTTATGAATAATTTCAAATCTTGAAATCGATTCATCATTCAAATTATAATTCAAAAATAATGGAAGAGATGGGTTAGGTACCGTATTAAAATTATTTAATGTTGCTATCGTAGAAAAAGTCACCTCTACTTTATCTAAAGATGATTTTTGATCTATTTGTAAATAATGTTGGTCTAAAATTTTACAAAGAGAATCTAGATCTTTAGATAAAAGCCCTTCCAAACCCTCGATTAAACATATGCCGTTTTTTGCCATCGTTAGTAGGCCCCCTTCTGAGACCCATTCTCCAATTAATTTATCGTGTTTCAAAGATGAGGTTAAACCTCTTATTGTCGATCCCTGACCCGTAAGATACTGAGAATATGGGAAAAAATCAGAAATTAATTTTAAAACTTTTGATTTTCCTACAGAAATATCTCCTAGAATTAGCATATTTATGGTATCATTGGATTTCAGATTGGTTTTTTTATTTTGGCTTGGGGAACAATATGTTAATAATATCAACAGTTTTAAGTAGTAATTATTAAATATATCAGGAATGAACGACAAAAGTAGACATGATAATAACCTTTGTTCAGTAGTTACTCTTTCTAGAATTTGAATTTCAAAAAATGAAATTTTAGAAAAATTCTCTTGTTCTCTTATTTTTTGAATAGAGTTTGCTTCGATTAAAATTAAAAATGCTGGGTGGCTTGAAACATGATTAGATTTTGTTGCTGTACTATATTTTAATATACCAGTTATTTCTACATTATCGCCGTGATTTGCATAATCAATCAAATCCCCAATTAAAATAATTTCAATTGAATACGGCAACCACCGGAAAGAATTATTTTTAAACTCTTCTTGGATAGAAATTTTTTGAAACTTATTTGAAATTAATCTATCCCATTTTGTTTGAAAAGGTCCAGTTGATTTACAATTAAAGCAGTTTTTAATCCTTTTAATTTTTTGATCAGTTGTTGAAAATAATGTTTCCTGGGTTTCTAAACATTTTAAACAGGTCAAATAAAAGAACCCTATAGTTGGAAATATTTGAGTTTTAGATAGGACAACCCCTCTTATTTTAACTAAACAATTAGGTTTCTTTTTTTTCAGATTTCTCATTGATTCACATAGGGGAAGCCCGTATAATCTTACAGGGATGTTTAATCGTCTATTTGGTTTTTGAAAAATATCAGAAACAATTTCTTCACAAGCATATTGAAAGATTTTTAGAATTATCTCAGGCTCATCCGTTAACCATATAGAGAGGAGTGGGTCAGATAATACGAGATGTTCAAATGCAATATTAAAACTAATTTTTTTTTGGCAATAAATGTCCCTTAATTGTTCCAAATAAAAATTTGAACCGGAATTTTTATCTACAACACCAAATATAAAAACAAGAAATCTATATCGAACGTATTTCTTGTTTTTAAGTAACCGCAGCCATTTAAAAAGGTTTCGTGTAGTGTTATAATTTTTTCTATTATAATTATTTAAATTTTTTGAAATAATAAATTTTTTAGTTTTTAGTTTTTGCAAAAGGTTTGATGTTGGTTGGATTAGTATTTCTGCATTCATAAAAAAAACCTTCAATAAATAAAATAATTCTTTTTATAAATAAACATTTAAGAATCTTTTTGATAAAATTTTTCAAATCGAGAAACTAAAAATGATTGTTTAAAATATTTATAAATTTTTTTTTAACCCAACTTTACACAATAAAAATAGTTTTGAAAAATCTATTTAAACAATAAAAAATATTTCTTTGAACAATTAATGCACAATTAACAAAATAAAAATAGATGGTCAATTTAATACTATTTAATTCTTATTGTATGGATTGAGAAAACATCAATAGTATATTTTATATTATTATAATTTGAATAGTTTATTAACAAAACCCTAAATTGACAGTAAAAAATAAATATAATTTAATAATAATATTAAAATTAATTTTAATAAATCTATATGTATATGTTGAGGTAAATTTTTTTTTTAATATTTATTTAATTTATTATGTCCAGTCAGATATATTTGGAATGTGTTGGGATTAACTTCTTTGATTATAATCAAAATTTGCTTTTAGATCTTAAAAAAAAAATGTTTATTCAATTTTTAATTTTTTTTACGGTTGAACGAATAATTCAGACTAAAAAAACATTTAGTTGTGAAAACTCCTCTCAATTTTTTCGCTACGTTTTTAGAAAATATCAAACCATTTTAAAAGTTAATTTTTACAAATCACCTAATATTTCAGAAGTTTTTCATTTGAAAATTATAAAGAAAATTTTATTGAAGAAAAAACAATTCAATGATAAAAATTTTTTTAAACTAATTAAGAAAGTCAATTTAAATGAATTTATTATTAACTTAGTAAACGAAAATTTAACCAAAAATAAGTTTAATCAACATAACTTTCTGGATGATCATTTGTATTTGTTTGAATTTTTGAAAATTCTTAAATTTTTCCTTAAAAATTGTCTTTTAAATTTACATTTAAAAAAATTAAAAATTAATATATGGTGTGAAATCCAACAAAATGAATTCTCGGTTGTAGTTTTCAACTTAAACTTCAGAAAATTAAGTATTCAAAATGAAAGATTAGAAAATTTAAAAAAGGATATTAATAATTTTAAATTGAAACTTAATGAAAAAAAATTTGTAATGTTGTTGGGAATTCATTTTGTTGTTATATTTCTACATTTTTTAAAAAATTCAAAATTTTTTAAAAAACTCTCGCGCTATTTTATTATTTTTACATTGAAAAGAATTTATTTTATAAGTAAACCATATTCAATAATTTTATCCCTAGGTATCTTTATTTTAAAAATCGTTAAATTTCTAAAATTATGTCACTTAAAATATTTAAATATACGTTGGATTCATAAATATAACAATAATTCACTCATAATTTTAGATATTTTATTCAATTTAGTAATGTACTTTTACCCTGAAACTTCGAGGAAATATTTTTATAAAATTAGTTTAAAATTAGATTTTTATAATTTTTCGAATGACAAAGAATGTTTAAATTTAAATGGAATAATTTTTAGATTTTTAAAAAGTTGCTTCGTTTTTTATCAATCTTTAAAAAAACTTGTATTTGTTAAAAAAACCTTCTTTTTTATTTCTGAACTCGAAATAATTGTTAAATATGGGGATCAACTATTGGTTTGGTTATTAAAAAAAACGATTTTTGAATTAACCAAACCAAATAATGTTCTAAATAACATGATTGTCTTATTTTTGTCGAAATATTTTAAAATTAATTTAAATTTAAAGTTCAAAATAAAAATTAGAAAATCCCATAGAACTGATTTATTAAAAAAAAATAATATCTTTAACATTAGTCTTTTTATTCATATGGGAATACTTGTTTTTTATATCATTTACAGAAGATCTACAATTGAAATTGAACTGAAAAAAACCCTTAAATATACGGGATTAATAATAAAAATTTATTTAATTAAAGGATTTACGGGGAAAATTTTAGCAAAGTTTTTTTATTCTAGTTTTTCTGTAAATCAGTGGACCATTGGTGAAAAAAAGCTTTTTTGGAAAAACTGGTTGTTCTATGAAGTTTTGAAAAGTAATAAAAAACTAAGAAATCTATTTTTTATTTTTAGAAAATGTTATTTTATTACAATTCAACACATCATGCTCAAAAGTGGATTTTATTAATCTTTTATAAAAAATATTTCAATTAATTCTACATAATTAGATTAAATTTTAATATATTTTATAAATTTGAAATAAATTTTTGAAAGTATTAAACAAATATAAAATATTAAGTAATTTATTTCCAAAATAATGGTAGCAAAATTATCTCATGAGAAATTAAATAAGGCTATTGTTGAAATATTGGAAGGATCTGTTTCTAATAAACGAAACTTTATTGAGTCACTTGAACTTCAAATTGGCCTTAAAAATTATGATCCTAAAAAAGATAAAAGATTCTCAGGAACAATTACACTTCCTTATATCCCTAAACAAAAAAAAACCTTTGCAATTCTTGGTGACTCTGTTCACATGGCTCAAGCAACTCGTTTTGGTTGTGATTCATATTGTTCAGACGACCTTAAAAAATTTAATAAACAGAAAAAAATAATCAAAAAGTTTGCTAAAAAGTATGATTTCTTTTTAGCCTCAGAATCACTAATTAAGGTAATTCCTCGAATTCTGGGACCAGGATTAAACAAAGCGGGAAAGTTTCCTACTCTTATTCTACATTCTGATAATATTCAAGAAAAAATTAATAGAATGAAGGCAACAATCAAATTTGAATTAAAAAAGTCATTATGTCTCGGTGTTTTAATAGGGAATTCTGAGATGAAAAGTTCTGAGGTCCTTCAAAACACTCTAACTTCGATTAACTTTCTCGTTTCTCTTTTGAAAAAAAATTGGCAAAATATCGGATCGCTCCATTTAAAATCAACAATGGGGAAACCTGTAAGAATTTTTTAAGTGCCGTACACTTTATCCTTATATAATGACAAATAAAATTAAGGATAAAAACTTCGTGGAAAAAAGTTGTAACGCTAAAGCATCAAATTTAAGAGTACATTTCAAAAATACAAGAGAAACAAGCGCTGCTTTAAAAGGAATGAGCTTAAAACGAGCTCAACAATTTTTAAAAAACGTTATAACAAAGGTTGAAATTGTTCCTTTTACTCGATTTAAATATGGTGTTTCAAGAAAAAGTCAATTAAAAACAATGAAAAAGAGTTCAACAGGAAGATGGCCAAAAAAATCTGCTACTATTTTACTAGAAATATTAAAAAATGCAGAAAGTAACGCATCTGAAAAAGGACTTGACGTAAATGCAATATTTATTGATAAAGTTAATGTTAATAAGGCTATAAAGGGACGACGACGAACTTTTCGTGCACACGGCAGAATAAATAATTTCAATAGTAATCCATGCCACGTAAGAGTTTCCTTGATTCAAAGAAATAACTCAATTCCAAAATGTTTTACTAAGAACAATTGAAGCAAAAATAAATAAGTTAATTTTTTTTAATTTATTGTAACCAAAATTTCTTGATGCTCAAAAGATTTATCGTTAACTGTAATTTTTGTTGAAAGCCTGTAAATATTTTCCGTTGTATTTATAGTAAAGAATTTAAAAATCTTATTAGCACAATGTTTAAATTTCTTCCTTTCTTTATTTAAAATAGGTATAAATAAATTAAAGACAAAAGACAAATTTTTGGTTAATTTACATTCCCTAAAAAAAATCATTGTATTGGCACATATATTCTGTTCTGATATTAAAAAAATTCCACAATTTTCACACCAATATTGAGGCTTCGAAAAGATATCAGATTTACAATTAAAACAAATTTTAATTTTTTTAATTTTCATTAAATTTTGTGTTTTTTTAACAATTAAACGGTTGGATGCAAACGAGGACTCTAAATAATAAGTAGATATGAAAATTCCATAACATTGCATATCTTTCAGAAAAATTTGAGATAGGGCTTTTTTTTGTTTATTTATCAAATTAATATATCTTCCGCCTGTGATTTTTGTCATAATCTGAATTGCAAAATATTTCATTCCCAACGAAATAACAGAAAAACGTCTCTCCTCTTTTCCCATAAATACTGCGAAAAAATTTGAATCTAGAAAATCTAAAGAACCATCAGAAATAAAAAAAATTTCATATTTGGTTCTTTCATTTTTAACTATGTTGATTCTTTCAGTAAAAAAAAAACCCAAATCAATTTCCGATATCTTTTTATTTCCAAATATGAGATGCCAAATTCCTTGGTAATGATGTCGTGTGTCTCCACTAAGATGAGTTAATTGTCCAATAAGGTGGTTCTTTGATATTAAAATAATAATTTGAGAGTTTGGATTTTCCATATTATATAATGCTACCAATGTTGAGCAAACTTCCAAAATATTTTGATAATTTTCAATTGATATAGCAGTAACGTTATTTTTAAAAGGGAGATCTAATATAATCCCCATTCTGTGAAACATTCTGCTAAATTAATTATCTAAAGAAATTTTGAAATAATAAAATAGTATTTATATTTTCAATATATAATTGAAAATATAAATTAAAGAAATGCAAATTGAGCCTACTTTTTCTACACATAGAATGTATCATATTCTTAGAATTTTGAAAAATTTCGAAGTTTGGTCTCTAAATAATTCTAAAAAATACTATTTAAAACTTCTTAAAAAAGAAATTTGTACTATATTCCATTATCCGAAAGATTCTGTAAATTATTTTTTAACTCTATTCCCTATCTTCGAAACAATAAAATTTATAGAATCAAATGAAAAACAGCGTTCGTTAACAATACGATATAATAGTTTGAGAAAAAATCCAGAAGAAATCAGAATGGAATTGGAAAAAAAAGGTATTAAAGTATTTGTCTTAGAAAAACCTTTGAATATTGCTGGTATAATCTCAAAAAATAGGTTAAACATAGGCGGTATTCCTGAATTTCTCACCGGATATTATACCTTGCAGAGTATTGCATCTTTATTGCCAGTTTTATCACTAAATCCTAAAGAAGGTGATCGTATATTAGATATAACCGCAGCTCCGGGGGGAAAATCTACCTTTATTAGTCAACTTATGAATAATAAAGGTATTTTAATTGCAAATGATAAAAATAAAATTAGAATTAAATCATTAGTAAGTTCAGTCCATAGAATGGGTATTACCAACTGCATAGTTACCAATCTAGATGGAATAATTCTACCATTTATTGTTAAAGGATTTGATAAAGTTTTGATAGATGCTCCTTGTTCTGGAACGGGTATAATAAGCCATGATTTAAACATTAAATTAAAAAATATTTCCAAAAAAGCCTCTGTACATTTCTCATCACAAAAAAGATTGCTATTGGCAGCTATTGATGCATGTAACGAACGCTCAACAAAGGGAGGAATTATAATTTATTCGACTTGCTCAATCCTAGTAGAAGAAAATGAATGTGTAATACAATATGCTATTCAAAATCGAAATGTTATAGTAATAGATACTGGTTTAAAATTTGGTATGCCAGGATATAAAAAATTTAAAGGCTTAATTTTTGATAATAGAATGGAAAATTGCAGAAGATTTTTCCCTCATGTTCACAATACTGATGGTTTTTTTGTTTGTAAGTTGAAAAAACTATTTTTCTAATATATCAACAATTTAAAATCAGAAAATTAAATAAATATCACTTTTAAAATTTAAAATTATCAAAAGACCGTTGTTTATCATCACGAACAAATTAAATTTCACCACTAGATCTATGTAAAAATATAGAAAATTCGTTTTTAAAAATTTAAAGCTAACTTTGTTTAAGCAACAACTAATTTGAGCACCAATAGGTTAAATAAAATTTAAAAATAAATAATTAATATACTTATTTGAAAATAGTGAGTTTTAATAAGACCTATTAGAATCTTTTTAAATTATTTAATTATTAAAGAAATATTTGGTTAAACGGATTTTGATATAAAATCATGATCATTAATAAAAAATAATTATCTCATTTGCGATTTTATATTTTACTCTAAAATTTCTAATATGCGATCTGATTTAAATAAATTAAAATTTTTCGCAATCGAATGTTGCTATTTGCAAAAGAATATAAAAACTAATCTTATTTAGGATCATACCTTCAAGGTTTTTTTTTAGATTTAAAAGATTTTATACACCGAATCCATAGATAGTTCTACCTTGCCTTTTCAATGCATAAATCACATCTAGTGCTGTGACAGTTTTTCTTCTGGCATGTTCTGTGTAAGTTACAGCATCTCTTACCACATTTTCTAAAAACGATTTAAGAACATTCCGTGTTTCCTCGTAAATTAGACCTGATATTCTTTTTACACCACCTCTTCTGGCCAATCTTCTGATAGCTGGTTTAGTTATTCCTTGGATATTATCACGCAAAACTTTTCTATGCCTTTTTGTACCTCCTTTTCCTAACCCTTTACCACCTTTGCCTTTTCCTGGTGCCATAATAATCTATTATTATAAAATTCAACTGGACTATCTTATATATTAAATTACACTATTAATGATTGTAAACCAAAAACTATAATTTAAAAAACTAAAAACACGTACAAATTCAAAATGATGAATGGATTGGAAACCCAATTTTTCTAGTAACCTGTATCTATTTTCAGTGAAATAAAATTATACCTAATAATAAAATTTGATATTGGAAATAAACAATTTAATGAGTCAAATAATTTACTAATTGAAATGAATTTCCCACAACTGCTTTGTTATTTTTAACCATAATATTAAAATTATTTAATTATGCAAAAAATAGGAATGAGAAAAGACATATAATAAAAATTATTAAGAGAAGAAGAAGGTTTTTTTTTAGGTTTATTTACTGGTAGTTTAATTTTTTATTCTAGAAAGTAACCACTAAGTAAAAGGAGAAATGAAAATCCTAGAAATCCAAATATTAATAAGTTTTTTTGTCCTCCTGTAAGTGAGTTACCACCAAAACCATATTTTTGGTTGTCTGCAAAACCTGCAATAACCTTTTTTATATTTTTAAATTGTGATTTAGGAGATCTACATGCGGGACAAGAAAAATTTTCAGTGAGCTGGTTGAATTCTGTTCCTGGTTGAATTCCAGCAAATTTATCACCTTTCTCTGGTTCATATACATATCCGCAAGCCTGACATTCAAACTTACCCTCATCTACTTGCATGAATTTTTCAGCTGCTCTTAATTTTTCATTTTCAGCTTGTTTTTCTTTAATCTTTTTTGATTCTGGATCTAGTTCAGATTCCTCAAATTCTTCAAATTTTTTTAGTTTCATTACTAGACACCTTTTTCTATTTTTTATAGAGTGAATTGAATCTTTTCCTGTAAAAAATTTTTGAAAATGTAAAGATGATGGTTTAGAAACCGGGAAAAATGAAATTCTGTAATTCATTAATAAGTTTATTTATATTAAAATACATTTTCATATTGCAACTTTTTTATATCTATATTCATGTTTAAAAATTAGAAGGACTGTCTAACACCTTAACCTTTTTTATAATAACGTTTTGAAGAGGATAAATTTTAGAACCATAAAAACCGATTTCGTCAACAAGTTTTTCAGAAATCAGTTTAGGGATCAAATCCTTCATTAAACAGACGGCTCCCTCTTTTATCAATATTTCATTCATTTTTCGGCGTATAGTCCTTACATGAGAAGCTTTGATGTAGCTGGTTTTTTTAGTCTGATTTCTTCTTTTACGCGAAAAGGCAACTAAAAAAACTCGTAGAAAATATCCATCTTTTGTTCTAATATCTGAGTTGGTTTCTATAATAGTTTGCCATTTTCTCACCATAGAAAAAAATTTATCCCTTGATGTATCAAGACCACAAAATCCTGTGAGACAATTCTTTTCATCGTAATCATAGCATTTGAATGTTAATTTTTTATGTGAAGAATCTTCTACACTTTTAATATCATTTAAATTAACTTTATAGTTTCTATTTTTTAGAGATTCAATCGTTTTAGATACATTTACACTTTTATTCCCTAATGTCAAACCAAAGCTTTTTTCTCCAAATTCTTTAGGAGAGTTAACCTCAAACCATTCTTTTTTAAGTAAAAAATCGACATTTTTTTTTTTGTTAGCTTTTCCAACACCTTGTCCCTTTTTATTTTTATCTATTGTCTTTTAAAATCAGTATTCAGAAATATAAAAACCAATGTTTAATTTAAAATACCTACCATTTTATTTTTCTAATATATATTAATTTCAATAAGTTTATATATTATTTACCAACATCAAGTGAAAAATTATAAAATCTATAGCTCTATATAGATAAAATACAACCTTATACACCTTAGAATTTTTTTTCTCATTATCTCAATATTTCTAAAAAAAATTAATTTTACTATGGTCATAGAATTTAAAAAAGTATCAATTTTTGAGCATTATTCAGTAATTGCCATAGAAAAAAATCTCTTTAAAAAAAAATATAAAAAAAAATTTTTCCAATCTAATATCAAAGAAATAAAAATAGAAAGAGATTTACCATATGGGGTTTTTTCATATACTGAAAAAATTATAAATGAATGGATAAATGACTGGAAAAGTCATAGTGACGAAAATAATGAGGAAAATGTAAATGAATTTAAAAGAAAAATTGTTTCCAAAGGAAAAATTGAACTATTTTCAAATAATCTTGGTGGTTCCTTTAAGGGAATTGGACTGTCAGATTGGGATTCTGCTGCAATAAGAGGTAATTTTGGAATTTTTAATACTTACCCTATATATTATTTTGAGATTAAGATATTGGAACATGGGCGATCAGGTTTTATTGGAATTGGTTTGGCATTCGAAAACTGTGATTCAGATGCCTTACCTGGTTGGCAACGACATTCTTTCGGATATCATGCAGACGATGGTAAATTTTTTAATTGTACTGAATATGGTGAAGTCTATGGACCTAGATTCTCAAAAGGAGACATAATAGGTTTGTGTTGGAATCATATAGATAGGACAATTTTTTTTACAAAAAACGGAATTAAATTACCGATAGCTATACAAAATTATTATTGGTATGAACTACCTATTATGTATCCTATTATAGGACTCAGAACAGAAGGAGAGATAGTTATGGGAAATTTTGGAGGAGCTTCTTTCCAATTTGATCTGGATTTATATTTCGATAAATTTAAAAAATTTTTTTTATTCAAAGAAGCCGCAATCGGAGAAATAAAAAGCATGAAGAAATTTGAAAGAAAAATAAAACACTTTAATCGTTATATTTCAAGAAAATTTGATTTTTTAAAAATAGAAATAACCAATACACTAATGAGTGAAATAATAGTGAAAAAACAAATGAGAAAGATTTCAAGTTTCTGTAGTTTTAAATCGAAAAAAAATAACAATCAGGTCGAGGAAATGGAATCTATTAATAAAAAAATCTATCCTAAAATATTTATCATAATTTTAAAAAAAATAACTATTTGTTTAAATTTTTTTTTTTTTTCGAAGTACTGGACGAATCCTAGGGTTAAAAACAATTACATTAAAAAATTCAAAGATCACATTTTAAATTTTTCAATCAAAAAAAGTCAAATAATTATTTATGATCGGAAATTTGCGAATCAATTCCAACCTATTTTATATACCTTCTCTAGCGATATATGGAACCTTTTTTCTAATTTAATTTATACATATAATAACTTGAAAAATTAATTCAAAAAAATCATTTCAAGTATATTTTAGTGAAAAAACTTTTTTTCTACTCTTTGGTAACAAGAAATTATAGATTTTTTTAGAAAAATTTAATTATACAATTTAATAAATTTAGAGTTTTAAAAATAAATTTTTTTTATTCATAAAAAGATATTATATTTTTGATTTTTGATTAAATTATCTATTGTGATCGCAATTTAATCAACCCAAAATCTTTATTTGTTATCTAATTAAGCTTTCAACTATAGTTTTTAAAAAACATCATAAAAAGAGATTTCTTCATACAAATAAAAAAAAATTATATTAAATCTAGCTATTAAAAAAACCAAATGATCAAGGTATCATATTTCCCCAATATTCCAATGAAACAGTTTGGTATCTTAAACCTTCTCAATTCCTATTTTAAACTCAATGATTGAGTTTTTAGAACAAAATTGGTCCATTAAAGGTAATATTTAAAGTAAAAATATTTACAACATATCTTTATTTTAATTGTTAAAAGTTTAACAAAAATTAAGATTATCTCCCTTAAGAATTTTTTATTTCTATTATTTATTAAGGGCCCAAAATATTCTTTGCAAAGTTGAACAATTAATTTTAAATAAAAGTATCAATTTTTTTTTATATCGAATTGGGAATTTTTTAAAATAATTTATTTAAGTAAATATATTTTAAATTTTATCATTGAATAACTTTATCAAATAAATATTCACATTTACATTGTGTTAGTTTAATTTGAAATATTTTAGGATTTTCAAAAGAAAAGATTATATTTCATGGATAAAGCTAATAGATATTTAGAAATATTAAAAATTAATAAATTGAAATATTATCAATCTAAAAGAAATTGTATTGTAAATTATAAATTTCTTCGATTGCAAACATTTCACCAAAAACTCAATAAAGCAAAACTTATATTCAAAAAAAAATTTATTAATGAAATTAAGGAAATAATGTTTGGAAACGGAGATTCTAAATCTCCCGATAAAAATGCAATGGAATTCATTGAAAACTTGATTGTAAAATTTGTTTCCTTTACAGTCATCAAAGTTAATTTTATTTCGTTTTTAAAGCTTTCTAAACGACCTGTTTTTCAAGATATTTTGTTTATAATTCGAAAAAACCCTTTTAAAACAAAAAGAATTATTTATTTAATTAGAATGAAGGAAATTATCGAAAATCTAGTAAAACAAACTAAGAATGCAAATCAAATTCCTAAGGAAATAATTAGTAAATGTAAAAAATTTTTTTAGTTTAGAGATTTTACTATAACTGTTGTAATCGAAGGATTTTTTTCTGTCTTTTTTTAATAACTTCCTAGGGATATTATCATATCTCCTCGAAGTAATACTGTTCCCAGAAATTTTTTATTTTTATTACCAATTAAAAACCCTTCATCTAAAATTAAGTTTAAAAATTGGTCATAACCTCTTAAAATTCCAAAGATTTTACGATCTGGTATCATTTGGACGAAAATTTTCTTAGCAATATAAAATTTTAATTTGTAATTTGTTTTTAATTTTATCATAGTCAAAAAAATTAAGTAAATTAATTAATTAAATTTGTTTAATAATTTTAATTAATTAATTTAAATTTTTGTAGAAATTTGAAGCATTTTTTTATTAAAAGTTTGAATTTTTTTTTCTTTTTGGAAAATGTTTTTCTTTCTTTTTTTTTCGAATTTTTCATATAATATTGATCTTCTACTATTTTCAGTTTTTGCTCTATGTATGTATTCTATTAAAGTTTTTTTATTCTTAAATTCATTTCCTTTACATTTTAAATAAAGTTCTCTGTACAAATTGTTTTTAATTTTTAAATTTATTCTAGATTTTCTTAAATAATGTCGAAGAACACGTTGTCTTGTAACCCACATTTTTTTACTAGAAGATCTCGCGTTTTTAGTTCCTTTTCTCTTTCCAATACCCCTATGCCTTCCTTTTTTATCAGATTCTTTTCTCAATCTTATTGAATTTTTAGAATAGTTTTTAGAATGTTTTTTTATTATACATCCTTCTTTTAATAATTTTCGGACATTTGCTCCTAAGATTGTATGTTAATTGCGTTCTACCTCTTTTTTTTGGAGGATAAATATATTTATGAATTATACTTACGACTATCGGTTATAGAAATCTCATTTATTTCATTTGGATCGATCCAAATTTTCCTACGTCCACATTTGGTGATTGATGCAGCAAGCCTACGTTGAATATTAATTGCATTCATTATTATAAATAAAAAAATGCGAATATATTATTTCTATTTATTATTTAAAACGTTAATTTCTTTTAAAATTAAATTAAACTTATAAATATTAATAGAATTGGACATTTTTTATTGATATATATATTTAAAGCTCATTTAGTTTGGAGGAAATGATTCTATTACAAAACTTTTTTAAATCAACTAAATTGATCATTTGCGGGGTCCATTCCATTGTAGTTGGAATGAAAATAAGTCTTTTTTTTTCTTTTAATCTCATTAATTTATCATATGTCAAAAAGAATTTGGAAAAAAATGAAAAGATGATAGAGTTTTCTAAAATAAGATTTTTCATAATTTTTCCAGATTCAAATCCTCTAAAAACTCTTATCCAAGTTAACAATAATTTAAGAATAAAATCTAATGCTAGTAAAAAAGAAATTTATAAAGTTAATAAAATAGAAAAAATTAATTTAAGCCCTTTTAACAATTTTAATAAAAAATACCGATTTACTGATTACGCGGGAATAGAAGATCTTTTTTCTAACATTCAAGAGTTAATAATTTGGCCGACATTAAACTATAGATTGTATGGTAGAAGGGATTTAGAGACATCAAAAGGAATTTTATTAAGTGGCCCAACAGGTTGTGGAAAAACTTTACTTGTTCATGCTATAGCTGGTGAATTGAATTTACCGATTTTCTATTTAACCCCAAATAAGATTTCTAACCCTTTATCTGGATTAAATGAAAAAAAAATTCAAAATTTATTTAGGATTGCTGCCAAAAATTCACCATCAATTATATTCATAGATGATATTGATACAATTGCTTTAAAAAGAGACTTTAACTCTCGTGATTATGAAAAAAAGATTATTTATCAACTTATGTATTCAATCGATGAATTAAGGGTAAATAGAGATATATGTGTCATTATAATAGGAGCAACTAATTATTTAGATCAGCTTGACGATTCTATTCGACGTCCAGGAAGATTTGATAAAGAAATAGAATTTAAGATTCCTTCCTTTACGACTAGGTTTAAAATTTTAAAGGATTTGAAGTATAACTCATCTTTTTTTTTTGATTTTGATGTACAATCTCTTGCCTTAAAAACAAAAGGATATGTTTCGGGTGATCTATTTCAATTGATTTCAATTTCTGCTAGTTTTACAATTTCTAGGTTAGGCAGGACTCTAATTAAAGGTAAATATCGTGAAAAAAATAACGATGATGTTAAATTTTTAATAACTCAACGAGATTTAGATAAAGCTAAAACTTTAATTGACCCAGGTCTTTTAAAAAATGGATTTACTACAGTTTCTAAAATTAGTTGGTCAGATATTGGTGCATTAGATCAAATTAAAAAGGTTTTAAGTAGATATATCATCGAACCAATTAGGTACCCCTGTAAAAAAATAGACAATGTCAAACGGGGAATAGGTATTTTGTTATACGGACCACCAGGATGTGGAAAAACACTTTTAGTTAACGCTGTAGTCCATGAATCTGGTGCTAATTTTATTTTTGTTAAAGGACCAGAAGTGCTCAATAAATTTTTAGGAGAATCTGAAAAGGGGATTCGTAAAATTTTTTCTAGAGCAAAATTATTTGACCCAACTATAATTTTTTTTGATGAGTTTGATTCCCTAGCTTCAAAACGAGAATTATTTCAAGAATCTACAAGTTCATCATCAAATGACAGAGTGGTTAATCAATTGTTGACCGAAATTGATTCAATAGGAGTTGGAAAGCGGGTATTTTTTATTGGAGCAACCAATAGACCGAATATTATCGACAAAGCTCTTCTTAGACCAGGGCGGATTGATAAAATTTTACCAGTACCATACCCAAATCTAGAAGGAAAATTCCTTATATTAAAAACTATTTTCAAATATGTAAGTTACTTACCGTATTTAAATTTAAATCTATTTGCGGAAAGTTTAAATAAGAATTTTACAGGAGCAGAATTAAATCTCACACTTAAAGAAGCGTCTGTGGATGCTAGTAGGTCTGGTATTAATTATCTTTTATTCTCAAATAGCGTATCTGGAATTTTTTTTAATCTGTCTATTTTAATAGGGACGAAGAATCTGCATTATGGGTTAAATAATGTTATATTTAACCGAAATTTTAAAAGCCAGTTCGTCTAAAATTATAATCGTTTAATTCCAATCCATTTTTAAATACATGATTATCGAAATCTATTATAGAATAAAAAAAATAACTTAATCGGATTTCAAATATAATCTGCCAATCGTTCAAATTTTCCAATCTTTTATCACAATGTTTAACTTCTGGTATATTTTTAATTCTAATTAAATATAAATTGTTATATTTTTTAATTCCTTTAGATGTTGCAGAAAGTTTTTTATTTAAATTTATAATTATCCGAATTAATTTTAGAAATGCAATATGAACATTTTCGTTTTCAAAATCTAAAATTTTATTAAAAAATGATATTTTTTTAAATTTTGAAAAGCTTTGTTTGAATCCTTGAAAAATAAGGCTTAATTTAAATAGATTTTTTTCAAATTTTTTTTCTATAATAGATAAAATTCTCAAAATTTTAATTTTTAAATGATATAAAATATTTAGAATGTTAAATAAAAATAAACTATATTTGTTTACACTTTTTAAGGATTTTAAATAGACGATAAAAACTTTTAAAAGGAAAAATGAAGAAAGTTTCATTTTTAGTCTTTCAAGTTCAAATAAAGAAAGAAGGTTTTTTTGAAATAAATTTATAATCGAGTTTTTACCTTTAAAATTCGTTAAAAAAACTAATTTCATTTTACAAAAATTAAGTGGGAAAAATTTAAGTTTATTACTTTTTCGAATAAATAAATGAATATTTTCATTGATCAATAAATTTTTAAGTTTATTGAATTTATTAATATCCACCAAAAATTTTTTGGCTTTGAATAATTTAAAAGTTGAAATTTTCATTATTTTTAAAACATCAAAAAAAAAATTATAAACAAATTTTTTAATATCAAATATTCTTTTCTTTAAAGAAAAAATGGCAAAAAAAACGATAAAATCTTCGAAAAAAAAAATTTTTCGAATTAAAAACTTAAATAATGTTTTAGTTTCGTTCTTAGGAAAAAAAAATTTCCATGTTATGGCCTGGGACACTTTTTTTAATAATTTATCTGAAAGGTAAAAAGACGGAAAAAAAAATTTTGTGAAATAAAAATGAAACCAGTTAAAATTTTTATTTTGATTAATTACCAAATTTACTCTGATTCTATTATAATTTGATTTCAATATCCAATTACGAATAAATAAATTGAAGTTTCTAAAAAAATTCTCTAAAATAAGACATTTGTATTCGAATAAAATTGATGTAGAGAATTTAATTTTTTTAGAAAAATAATAATTTAAGTATCTCAAATATTGACTCTTTTTAGACGAGAACCAAATAATTTCATTAGAACAATTAAGAACAAAATTTAAGATTTCATTGAAAAAGAAATAGGCTTTATGTGTTGTTTTCCAATTATTCCAAAAATATTTATTCTTGAAAATCTTTAATAAAAAATAGTATAATTCTTTAATCTCATATAAAATTAAACGTTTTTTAATTTTCTTTTGAAAAAAATTAAATATATAACGAACTAAATTAAAAGATTGAATCATTTGGGAAATTTTTATTTTTATTTTTAAGATTTTTTATTTAATCGTATATTATTTCCTTTGGAAAGCATTCTTGGCCGAGTGGTTAAGGCGATAGACTTGAAATCTATTGGGATTTCCCTCGCAGGTTCGAATCCTGTAGAATGCGAAAAAATTTAAATTTAAAAAATTTTATTGTACTGGGGCTGTCCGGGATAATATTTTCGAACCCGGGACCTCTCGCACCCAAAACGAGAATCATACCGCTAGACTAACAACCCATTGATTCAATTAATTTTACTTTTAATTTTTTTTTTAAAATTTTAATATTTTTTTTAAAAATTATTATTTTTTTCAATAAATTTAAAATTATTTTTTTAACACATAGATTCATTTCTTATTCAACATAACTTAAAACGTTTCTATGGGAAAAGGATGACATATAAAAAAGAATATTCAACGAGCTCATAGAATACTAATGCAGTCGTAAAGAAGAATTGGCGAGAAAACATACTAAGTAACCATTACACCAACCCAGGAAAACGTTTAAAAAGGACAAACCTCGTTAATTCTGATTGTAAAAGATTTCAATAATATAATCTTATGTCTGATAATATAGATTAATTTTAAATAATGAATTTAATTAAAGAAATTTTGAGTTCTGAAATATGTCAAAAGACCTCATTTAGTCTAATCCAAGATTTCAAAAAGGTTAGCGAGCCTTGGAAAATATGCATTGAAGAAGGGGGGTTAATTCAAAACTTTGGAGGAGAAGCTAGTAAGATTTACAATGAACTTACTGAAATTTTTGATATAGAGACAAGAATATTTAGAGATACCAGATCATATACAATTACAAGATCTGTTTTTGTTGAAAATTTGATGTATTTAATATCGGAAATTTATGAGAAATTGATCGCTAAACTTAAAGAATTTTCGTTTCAGAGTTTCAGAGAAGCTGTTTCAGGACTACAAATCTCAAATAACATTGATCAAGATATTAAATTTTCAATTAAATTAACAGAAAAATACTTTATTACTAAAGCCAAGCCAATGGCACCTTTTTTTATTAGGAATACGTGGATTCTAGAAAAAGAAAGAAAAGAGCTAATAAAAGGAATTAGAGAAATCGTAACTGAAAGATTGCAATTAGCTAGATTACAAGGAGTTTATCTTCAAAAATCTAGGAATCCTATTTCATTATCTTTCCATTTTCTTCATCCACACCCCTTCGGTAAAGATTTAAGACTGGAAAACTTTACTTCTAGTGATTCGTTCGATTTTAATCCAGAACCTTCTAAAAGGGCTGGATTAATGAGACAATTTGTTGAAATGGATAGAAACTCATTTAAATTTAAGATTGAAAAAGAGTTTGAAAAAAGTTTTTTAGATGATTTGGTTTATCACAAGGAAGCAGCAAAATTATTTAATGATGAATAAAGGTTAATTAAACTTATATAAATAACTATTTCCACATACAAAGCAATTAGAAAAATTAGTTTTAAAAATACTTTTACAAAAACCACATTGTGAGAAAATTTTTTGGGTTGAAATTTTATTATTGAATAATTTAGGTTGAATTTGAAAAGATTTTGAAAACAGTTCTCTGCTGACTATATTTACCCAAAATAAATTTAAGAGAAGTTGAAGAAATTTATTTGAGTGTAGTAATTTTATTATATTACCTATAATTTGTCCAAAATAACCATTTGAAAAAAAGGATAAAAATTTTAAAAAAGGTAATTCTCTAATCAAAACAAAAAAACTGAAAGTACAATGAAATTTTCGTGATATATTCAAAGTTTCTTTAAATTTTTTCAAATTTAAGGCAGATTTTTTATCGGAAAATAAATTAAATACATTTATTTTGAGAAAATCAAATTTTCTAGATAAATTGTACATAATAAAAAACATTAAATTAATATCCAAATAAAATTTTTGACTATCTTGAATAGATTTTATTCCTTCTATTTCTTGATCAATTAGTGATATATAAAAATTTTCTTTCAAATACCTCAAAACATGTTTAAGAACTTTTTTGATTTTCAATCTTTGACCTGTAGATTTTATACCGTACGAAGAAAACCAAAATGGAAACCCATTAATTACTAAAAAACAAACTAAACTGGTTGGAAAAAAAATATAATTAAATTTGATATAGCTAATAATCTGTTCAATTATCCTTATTTTAAAACTTAGATAAGGTATAAGATTTCCAAATTTTCCGGAAGATTTTTTAGAATTTTTCTTTAGAACTAAAGATTCTATAGAATCTAAAATAATGTAGATTAAAATTTTTTTCATTGATTTTTAATTTCTTTCTATTTTTTATTATTGAATTTAAATTAATTAAAATGGGTAAATTGCCATATTTTTGATGTTTGTTTGTAATTAAATTAATTATGACAGAAAGATACATTTTAAAGAATCTTTAAAATTTCAGAAAAATGTCAAAGGGTGGACGTGGATAAATATTTAATTTTTTTGTACATATAATTTAATCATTGATATTATTTTAATAGATTTAATTATTTAAAATAATTTACCCAGAAATTTTTAAATAAATTTTCTAATATTACTCTATTTCAAGAATTATTAAATCTTTTATTAAGATTGTTTCTTCATTTAATAATTATATACATCTGATGGAAATTTTTTAAAAATATTTTCAACTTTAGTTTTTTTTTGACCGAAGATCTTTATTTCCTGTATAATATAATTTTATAGCAAATTTTATAATTTTTTTAGAAATAGATGTTTGATTCCAATTAATATCTCTTTCAAACTCACTCATTATTTGTTTTGAAAATTCAATTAATTCACTTACAAAGCTTTTAGTTAAGCTTTTTATTGCAATAATTAGTGGATCTGAAGAAATAATATTTTTTAAATATGGATTAAAATTAATAACTATTTTTTTAATTTTTTCTTTTTTAAAATCTGATTTTCGATAAAATCCGTATCGTACAGCCTGAATACTATCAAGCGCTTGTACTTTTTGAAATTCATATTTTTGATAATGAACTGGTTTTTCCGAAAAACTTATAGGAATTTTTTTGTTCGATTTCATGAACTTTTAAAAAATTAGTCAATGGTTTCGCTTTTTTTAATTAAATAAATATATATTCCAAAGTTTATTTAAAATTTGTATTGGACTGTTATTTATAATTTATGATCAATTATTTTTAAATTTTTTTTAAATAAAGTTTTTTTATAATTAATGTTTATACTATTTATTTTAATTCTCAAATTGTTTGGTATATTAAAATAGTTTTACAAATAAGGTTCATCAAGATTCTCAATTAAAGAAGTTTTCGAATAAGTAACTTTACACTAACATTTACCTAAAATATCCTATAGTAATAAATACATTTAACATTATTTCTCTACATGGCTATTTATAGCATGATTTTTTTTATCCTTTTTATAGGAAAATTAGATAACTCAAAAATTAATTTATTTTTAATAAAATTTATATTAGATTTTAATTAAATCTGGCAGTTTTCAGCCCTTTGAGTCGATAAATTAATTGAATTTGAATAAAAATCTAAAGTTTTAAACAAACTATCTGTAATTAAATAACTTCCATGTTTAATTGATGAATAGTTGAATGGGAAATTTCTTTTTTTTGATATAACTTTTAGGTAATCTGATGTACTTCTTAGTTTTTCCTCCCTAAGAAATCTTCTTCTTCTAGGAGAATCGCTATTGGTTTTACTACACCAATGATATAGGTAGTCTAATCTAAGACAAAATGATCTTCTTATATGTAAAAAAGAAACTGTATTTTTCTCGTGATTTTTTCGTTTTTGAATTTTCTCCCATTGACCATCTAATAACCAAAAAGTATCAAATAAAATCAAAGTTCCAGTCATAACAAATTTATATTTTATTGTATAACAAGGTTGTAAATTTTTTATGAATAATTTATTTACAAAACCATTCCATAAAATATCTTTAGAATCTAGTATTGGGTTGGAATAAAAATTTGAAAAATCATAAAAAATTTTAAAAAAATTGCTTTTAATGTATTTTATTGGAAATAGATTATTTAATTCCTCATATTGTTTATTGGATATAATTCGCTCTAAAAACAACAAAGCAATATAAGATTTAGTAAAGGATCTTATATATAGTTCGTATATTTTACTCTAAATTAAAAGCTTAAAAATTGATATGCATAAATATTCTTAGAAAGCAAAATTTTTGGAATTCAGAGTATGTGAAATTTGTAAGTAAAATAAAAAATATCTACTGGTTTATTAAAAATTGAAAGTAATAAAAAAACCTAAAAAAATTAACATTAACTATTGAATTTTTTTTAAAAGCTTCTAATATCTTCCTTTATTTTAATATTTTGAATAAGCACTTAAAACTTAAAATTTAAATATAGGAAATTAATACAATAGCCATTTTAAAATATATTTTTAATTATGTTGAAAAATAATCGAGGCATTGTTAACAAAACTAGAAAAAATGAAAATATATCTCTAAAACAAAAAATAAAATCATTAGTTCAAGATTTAAATGGAATATCCCCTTATGAGAGAAACATTATCAATTACCTTAAAATAGGCAAAGAAAAAAAAGCAATTAAATTTGCCAAAAAGCGTCTAGGAAATATTCGAAGGGCTAAGATTAAAATCGAATACCTAAATAATTTAACTAGATTTAACTAGATTTAACTAGATTTAACTAGATTTAATTAATCCAGACTATATTAATTTAAACTTACAATTGTCAAATCTTAATAAATTCTAATATTTTTTATTAAGATTTAAATATAAAATATTAAAATTATTTTTTAAAAGATGGGAACTACACTACTTGCAATGCGTTACAATGAGGGAGTAATCGTGGCTGCTGATTCTCAAACAAGTTCTAATCATATCATTTTAAATCGAGCTGCTGATAAAATTTCAATGATAACTAACTATATTGTTTGCCTAAGATCAGGATCTTCATCTGACACTCAAAGTATAATAGATTTAGTAAGAAATATAGTATTAAAAGAACAGCTTCAAAAACAAGAACTTATAGAAGTGAGAGTTGTGGCACAAATAATACGAAATATTTGTTATGAAAGAAAATCCTTTCTAAACTGTGGACTAATTTGTGCAGGTTGGGATAATTTACATGGAGGGCAAGTGTATATAGTTATCCAAGGGGGTACTATTTTCGATTCACCTATTATATCATCAGGAAGTGGCTCGATTTTTATAAATTCTTTTTGTGATATTAATTTTAAAAATTGCCTTAACGCTAACAAAACAAAAAATCTTGTCATTAAGGCAATTTCTCTGGCAATTCAAAAAGATGGTAATAGTTGTGGAATAATTAGATTATGTAAAATAAGCAACCATGGAATTTGTAGTAGTTATTTGAATCCTACAAAAATTATAAAAAGAATATTACAGTGTTCGTTATCTAAAAAAATTATAGTTTGGTAAAAATTTTTGATATTTTTGATATTTTTCTTAAAATAAAATAAATTTTTATAAATCAAATTTAGTTTTAACCGTGTATTTGTTGTACTATCTCATAATAAAACTCTTTATTAAAAGGGTAGGTATGGAAATAAATGGAATCAAATTGTATATATAAATATCTAAAATAAAAAAAATATCTTTCAGTCATTAAAGTTATATTATTTTTTTCTTTAATTGAATCAGGTTTTAAAGGTTTTTTTTTTTTATTTTCTAAATATTCACTAAAAACATTGATCTTAAAATTCATTTTCTTTTTTAATTTTTGTAAACTATTCCGAATTGGTATTAGTTCAGAATAATTTTTAACAAATATCAATAAATTAAAATGTTTCTTATTTAAAAGAAAATTTTGAAAATTTGTCTTCAAAAACTGAAGAAAGTAAAAACTAGAAGGTTTTCCACAATCTAGCTCCGTGTTGTTAAAAAAAAACCTTGGAAAAATTAAAATACCGTATGTTTTTAAATTTTCTAAATTTTTTGATAAACTATAACTAGAAAATGACAAGCTAAAAAATAACCTAATCATAAAATCTGGTAACAAAGAAGAAATGATAAAAATTTTAAAAATCAATTTATTTTTTTTATATTCTTTTAACATACCATGGTTAGTGTATATTAAATTCATTCTTATTTCAATCAAATTTTTAATAATAAATAGGAAGTTTTCCGGATTTTGCATTAAAATCATCTCAACAGAATCTATCCAATAAAAACTAATATTATTGAAACGTGTAGCAATTTCGTTTGTTCGTATTAATGTTAGTGGAGTTGTGAAGGAAATATTTGAATTTAAGTAAGATTTAGAAATCTTTATAGTTTTGTTTAAAATGATTCCATAAATATCGAATTGATCGACATTTCCATCCTGAAAATAACTTCGGTTGTCAGATGGCATTATAAGTTTTCCATATTTTAATTTTAGTGATGTTTTTGATAAAATATTTTTAAAAGTTTTTTTGTTTAAAAAGCTTTTAAATTTTTTTTTTTTTATACAAAAAAAAGTTCTGATTAATTGAACAAATGTAGTTTGATTAGGGAAAATTACAAGAATAGATAGTTTTGAGAAATCATTATCTTTTTTTTTACTTATAAAATGAATTTTTTTAATGAACATTAACATTTCTCGTTGTTCATCTTTATTTTCTATTTTATTATTTATTATATATAACCTTATGGGGCAATTTATCAAAGACTGTAATCTTTTTGTACAACCTATACTCAAAAAACAAAGGGGATTGTTAAATCCATCAAAAAATAAATTTGATGTAATTTTATAGGGATTAAAATGTAATCTACCAGCAATTTTAATTTTATTTTCATTAATCATTTCAATTGAATTGGTTGGATAAAAAAGAAAATCTTTTTTAAACTTTGCAAAAAAAGCTTGATTAGGTTTTTTTTTAAGGTGAATATTTTTTTTGTAAAGCATAATTAATTTTATTATATTTGAATTATTAAAATACATATTGATTATTTAAATTTCATAAATTTAGGAACTAAACTAGAAAAATAAGTAAACTATTTTTCCTAGGCTTTAGGCTTTTCCTTTTTCCTCTTATACAATGCTATTAATGCTACGCCAGCTACTTTAACAACTTTAAATCTGACTCCCGGGATATCACCTACTGAATGACCTTTTCTACCAAAACCTGAAATTAAAACTTCATCGTTTTCTTCGATAAAATTTAAACAACCATCATTTGGAACAAATGCTGCAATTTTTTTCCCATTTTTTATAAGTTGAACACGGACAGATTTTCTTATTGCAGAATTAGGCTGTTTAGCTTCAATACCAATCCTTTCTACAACTATACCTTTCGAATGAGATGCTCCATGCATTGGATCAGCTTTCACAGCATTTAGAGAATTTTTTCGGGCATATCTTTTGTCATTCCATTTCTGTTTTTTTCTATGGTTTCTTAATTTCCTTGCAGATTGAATACCTCTTGGTTTTCTTTTAATTTTAAAGAATAATTAGTAAAATTAGCTGTCCAAATAATTCATCAATAACCCAAGTTCTCTATAAATTTACATAGCAATACTTACCCAGTTCCCATATTAAATTCGTTTTATTTAAATAATGAATTAAAAAATTATTAAAATAATTCAATTTATTAATTTTTTAGAAGATTTTTTTAAATTATTTGTATTTTTAAAAATAAGCATATTTAATCATAAAATTTTTTATCTTAAATTTCTAAGTTTTATAGAATTATTTCTTTTCCATGCTGAGCGAACTGATGGTCGAGCTTTATTGGCTCTATGACCTTTTCTTCTAAGTCCTCTTGCTTTTTTTCCAGCAGAAGTCAATCCTCTTAATTCACGATGTTTGGAACTTGGAAGACATATCCAATTAATTTTAAAATCTCTTCGAATACATTTATGATTTGGATCAATGAGAACAACTTCGAAAAATTTAAATGTCGAATCTTCGTTAATCCAATAAGAATTTAAAACTCTCAGATTTCCACATATTTTTCCAACCCTTTCTTCTGCTATTGAACGCTTGTTTCTAGAATATTTTAGTTGATTTATTCCATGATTTTTTGGTTTACCAGAAGTAATTCCTTTAGGAACCGGTCTCTTTCGATCACCTCTTCGAACTCTAACGCGGTAAACAACAAAACCTTGCTTAGATTTGTAACCAACTTGCCTTGCTTTTTCTGGTCTAGATGGTTTTTTTATTCTATAAATTGTCGGTAAATTTCTATATTCCCATGCTCTAACATGTAATAGAAATGACATTAGATTGGATTGTTTTTTCCTCCATAATTGATTAATGAAAGAATAGGCAACCATTTTATCTAAAGTAGAATTTGAATAAAAGCTCGACATATATATTTAAAATGGGAAGAAGACCATGGAGATGTTACAGGTTTTGTAAAAATAAACCCTATCCTAAGTCACGTTTTTGCAGAGGAGTACCTGAACCAAAAATTAGGATATTTGATCTAGGAAATAAAAAAGCATCAGTTAATGAATTTCCAGTATGCATTCATCTTGTTTCCTATGAAAGGGAACAAATTTCGTCCGAATCAATAGAAGCAGGAAGAATTGCTTGCAATAAATATTTAACGACCTTCGTTGGAAAAGATTTTTTTCATTTGAAGATTAGAATTCACCCATTTCATGTTATAAGAATAAATAAAATGCTTTCGTGTGCTGGTGCAGATAGATTACAAAGTGGTATGAGGGGAGCATTTGGTAAACCTAATGGAACTGCTGCGAGAGTGAAACCAGGCCAAGTTATTTTATCAGTAAGATCGTCTCAAAATAAAATTAAAGAGATCGTTAAAGCCTTAAATAGAGCAAGATACAAATTTTCAGGGAAACAGAAAATTTTCGTGGGTAAAAAATGGGGATTTTCAAATATACCGTTCAAAGACTTTTTACAAAAAAAATAAATAATTTAAAACTGCTGATTATTTCTTTTTGCACACATTATTTTTAAAAAAAATTGATATAATTAATTAGAAATCTTTAAATACATCTCACGAAAAATATTAAAAAAATGTTATTCAATAAAATTTAATAAAAAAACCAACGATTATTTATTTATTTTTTAAAAAAAGATTTATTCAATATGTGTCAGGTTGAGTGTGTGGATTTTAAATGAAAGAAATCCTAATATTATTAAAAATTGAAATTCTAAGTGTTTAATCACAAAAGTATTGGGTATATTAAAAAAAGAAATAGATTCTTAAATAAAAAAATTAATAAATTAGAGTCTAACTCTAATCCAGTTTTTAAGCTGGACAGAACAGATACTACACTTCGATCAAAGCCGTAAGGCAGAAGATCATGAATTAAATTAATTCAATTTAATATTAATGTGTGTAAAAATAAAGTCAAAAATTTATTTAACTTTAATTTTAATAAAGGTAGTCCAGAATAACCATTCAATGAATGTGCCCGATACACTGAGTGCAAAAAATAAAGCCTGTGCATTGGTTATTCGTAATTCTTTGGATAATTTAGAAAATACTTTCGTGTGATCCAATTGGTATTC
>Ga0105052_10000992_pt1 | contig 38851 bp, 31 predicted proteins | sample FRY03_FD_78094 | JGI IMG/M metagenome (GOLD analysis project Ga0105052, IMG submission 78094) | Freshwater microbial communities from Lake Fryxell liftoff mats and glacier meltwater in Antarctica - FRY-03 | ecosystem: Environmental > Aquatic > Freshwater > Ice > Glacier meltwater ... | reverse complement strand
GCTGCCAAATCATGGGACGCAGGAGCGGATGCCTGCAAAAATCCACCGCCCTGTTCCGAGGTCGAAAGACCGAAATCGAACCTCACCCTTGCCACTAAAATCCAAGAAGAACCAAAACCAAAGATCAAGTCCGCGGTTTTTGGCAGATCAACTCATTAGGACGACGCCGCGGAAATCGCCATCCGAGATCAGTTCTCAAAAGCCGTCAATGAACTGATAACCTGGTCTGACCGTCAAATACCAGTCGCTCCAGTCTTTCTGTATTTGTTTGATTTGCTCTGGCGTCGCGTCACGCAGATTTACTTCACTCGCAAATTTTCGACTTATGAAGTTGAGTCCATCGGATGCATAGCCCCTCACTAATTTGTCGGGATCGCTCAGCGCGAAGATCAGAGTTGGTACCACGGACAAATCATCGGTTTGACCGAGCAACCTTGCCGCAACCCTTCGTGCCTGCCAAGATTGGCTGCCTCGGACCAAGCGAGAAAGTCGGTCTATCTGTGTGGTTCGTCGCGCAGGGTCCTGTTCGAGCTTATAGCTTTCTGAGATGGAATTGCCATCGACGTTATTGGCATCGTCAGCTTCGAGAAGATTAAGCAGGTCACCGACGGCGGTGGTCGTTGGTTCGCCTTTGATTTGCGTTCCGTTGACCAGAATCTTTGTGGTGTCACTGGGCAATCCGTAACCGCCTGCGAGCGTTCCTGTACTCAGACTTGCGATTGCTTTCTTCGTTCCTCGAATCAAGAACAAAATCGCAAATGACGTGCTTACCGGTGCTTCCGTTTTCGATCGGTCCTTTATGCCCCATGCGCCGGAGGAATCTTGTTGGCCCATGAGGTACTTAACGTTGCTGTCATACCATTCGGTTGATGATTCGCCACTGATTAGCTCCCAAAAACTTTCGTATCGTTCCAAAGCGTAAAGCATGTAGTAATACCAATCTGCTTCGGCGGTGCGTTTATACGGAAAACGATTTCGATAAGCATCCATTTTGCGGATTGCGGCAACCACTTGTTCGTCTTTTACCGGGGCAAGCTTGCGTCGCTTCTCGACAATGGACGAGCTATCGAAAGGCTTCAGAGCGTTGGGCAGCCCATCAATGCTATTATTGACGGTTGAAATGTTCCAGATTCGGAATATGTCAGAACAAATCAGTGCCGTGCCACCGCCTGCCAATCCCATGGTGACGGTCATTTCTTCCCGTGGTTGAGAAATGAGGCCACGACCAATACCGGGGTCCTCGCCCTGATAAGGCCACGCACCGCTGGTATCTTGGACCCTCATCATCCAAGAGAGCATCGATCCAACTCGATCTAAGGGGATCTCTATCCCTGAGCGATCAAGCACCCAACTTGCAAGCGCGACGTATTGCACTTGTGAAACGTCGCCCGTTTTCCAATCTGGATAGCCAAAGCCACCGTTTCGATTTTGGAGTTGGAACAGCGCGTCGGAGAGAAGTTTTAGCTCTTCCGCGTATTCTGCCGAATCCAAGTCAGCGAGCAGGAAAATAACGACGGGGATTTCATAGACCGTCTTTGCCTCGTGTTCAAGCTTTCCGCCCTTGGACTTGATTTTTGCCACGTACTGCAAAGCATTTTGCAAACCCAGTTTGACCAGCGGTGCATCAGGGTTGTTCTCCGCCTTAAAATGTGCATATGCCGCCAGAACGACCTGAGCATCGCCACCACCATAGGGAGCAATTTTTATCTCGCTTTCCGGCAGGCCTTCTAAGTACTTAATCGCCTTCTCAACCATCGCACGTACTTCAGGATCTTCGGGCTTATAAGCCCAAGACGTTTCCATCCCAGTGATCGCGAGTGCGATCACCAAAACGAGACGCCTGACACCGAAGAAACGCAGTGATTCGGAACGACGAGTCAGCATGAAATCGCAATTTAAGAAGCGCTTTTGGAGATCAGACATGCCCGAGATAAGCTATTTTTCATGATGATGAGGGTGTGACGTTCGTCCATCAGAAAGCCGATGGCATCAACGGTTTGCAAATGCCTCCCCAGGTTTCGACCAGGGAGATGATTCATTGCTTGTAACCACCGGCAATTTCTTGGCCGATGTCACCATTGTACCGCGAAGCTCGAAGTCGATCCCGGATTTTACTTACCCGACGGATTTTTATTCAATTGTCGACGCAGGTTTCCAGGAACCTTGCCAAGCGGTGGAAATCGCTTTTGGGGTCGATGTACCGAACTTTGGTAACAAGGGTCTGGGGGTCGACTAGTTCGGTGAAGGGGACGTAGTGCAGGTCAAACTGGCCGCTGACCGAAACCATCACGCCGTTCAGCTTCTCCTCAACCAACGCTCGGTAAGCACCGACGCCAAGCTGCGAACCCAGGATGACGTCGAAGGCATGTGGCGGGGCGCAACGAGCTTCGTAACCGAGTTGCAGGCCGTTGATTTTACGCGTTTTCCCCGTTCGCTCGTTGTAACGGGCCGCTAGAAGGTTGCTGATCCGTGAAGCGAGGTGGATCGAAGAAATATTGATGTGACCGTGATCATCGCGGTCCACACCTTTCAAAGCCGACGCTGGTAAGAACTCCGCCAAGCCTTCGGCGATGACAATCGTACCGTATTGGCGTCCTTCGCGTTCCCGGGCGATCATCATATCGACCATGCGATCGATGAATCGTTCCATCGCAATGACCTTGCGAGTCTCACCGGTCTTCTCGTTGACGATTTCGATATCGGCCAAGTCGCCACAAATGTCTTCGACACTTAGCACCATGCTGGCTTCACCCGCAATGGCGGCGCCGTAAGCGAGCCATCCGGCGCTGCGGCCCATCGCTTCGCACAAAAAATAGGTGCGGCCGGCGGCAGCGTCAAAATTAAGGTTGCGGATTTCTTCCGCAAGCGTTTCGACGGCCGTGAAGTATCCGAACGTGAAATCGATTCCCGAATAATCATTGTCGATGGTCTTGGGCAAGTGAATGACAGGAAAACGGCGAGCTTGGGCGGGAAGTCCGTCTTGGAACAACTTCAGCTTGTTTGCGGTCTTCAGCGTGTCATCGCCACCGATCGAGATCAGGGCATCGACTTCGAGCGAGCAGAGGCCTTCATAGACGCGTCGAAGCGGAGCGACAAGCTCGGCGTCCTTGAGATGCTCAGGGCTGCTGATGTGCTTGCCAGGATTGGTGCGAGCCGTGCCGATCATGATGCCGCGACTGGTGCGGGCGTTGGTCAGCTTCTCATGGTCAAAGCGAATATAGTCAGTGCCTTCCTGCAATGGATTGGCGGCGGTGTAGTCGGCTAGGCGGCTATATCCGTGCTTGATCCCAAAGACTTGCGCTCCTTCTTCCAGGAATGAAAACGCCGCGGTGCTGATGACCGCGTTTGCCGCGGGGGCTGGGCCACCGGCGAAGAGAATGGCGACTCGCTTGATATCGAGATTGTGGTGTGGGTTCATTTTGAATCGTTCGTTTTAAACCAGTGAATCGAAGTAAATGCCTAAGCGTTGATCAGCTCGCGGTCGACAAATTTCGTGTCGCACCGCCCTGCGATGAATTCGGGATGTTCCAAGACGCGGCGATGAAAGGCCGCCGTTGTCGAGATCCCTTCGACCTGAAGTTCCAAAAGCGCCCGTCGCATCGTGATGATCGCTTCTTCGCGAGTCGGACGGTGGACGATCAGCTTCCCGATCATCGAGTCGTAATTCGGTGGAACGGTGTATCCGGAATACGCATGGGAATCAAACCGCACGCCGAATCCACCGGGAGCAAACATGCTGGTGATCTTACCCGGGTTGGGCTGGAAATTTTTGTCTGGGTTTTCCGCGTTGATTCGGCATTCAATCGCCGCGCCGATACAGGGAATCTGCTCCTGGGTGCGAGTGAATTTTTGCCCCGATGCGACCAGAATCTGTTCCTTGATTAAGTCGATCCCCGTCACCATTTCGGTCACCGGATGCTCGACTTGAATCCGAGCGTTGACTTCGATGAAGTAAAAATTGTCCTGTTGATCGACAATGAATTCGACGGTGCCGGCATTCGTATAACTGGCTCCGCGGATCATGCGAATGGCGGCGTCGCAGATCGCTTTGCGGCGTTCGGGCGCGAGCGTAAAGCTGGGCGCTTCCTCAATCAATTTTTGGTGACGTCGCTGGACGCTGCAGTCGCGTTCGTGCAAGTGCAGAACGTTGCCGTGATGGTCGGCAATGACTTGAACCTCGATATGCCGAGGCTTTTCGACGTAGTGCTCAAGGTAAACGCCGCCGTTCCCAAACGCGGCCTGCGCTTCATTACGAGCTTGTTGCAAAGCGGTCGACAGCATCGATTCGTTGCTCGCGACTCGCATTCCTTTTCCACCACCGCCCGCGGTCGCTTTGATCAGGACGGGGTAGCCAATTTCTTTGGCGACGCGGATGGCTTCCGCATCGGACTCGATCAATCCATCGCTGCCGGGGACGACAGGAACACCCGAGGCAATCGCGATCGAACGCGCCGTATTCTTGTCCCCCAGCTTTTCCATCGCTTCGGGCATTGGTCCGATGAAATCGATTTTGCAACTTCGGCAGACTTCATTGAAGTGTGCATTTTCGGAGAGAAATCCATAACCGGGATGAATCGCATCCGCGCCACCGACTTCGGCGGCGCTGATGATTTGATCGATGCGGAGATAGCTGTCCGCACTGCGGGCTGGTCCGATGCAGAACGCTTCGTCAGCGAGTCTCACGTGCATCGAATCTTTATCGGCTTCGCTGTAAACGGCAATCGACTGGATCCCCATTTCGCGGCAGGCGCGAATGACTCGCAGGGCGATTTCGCCTCGGTTAGCGATCAGAATCCGGTTGTACATCGTCGCGTTGCAACTGCGTGAGTAAGGACAAAGATAATGAGAAAGAAAACATTCTCGGCGATCAGCCGAAAACGGCGATTTATGCCGACGTGTCAACCTTGAACAAAACGCGACCAAAATCAACGGCCTGCTCGGTGTCAATCATGACCGCAACCACTTGGCCGCTGATTTCCGCAGGAATTTCGTTGAATACCTTCATTGCTTCGATGATGCAAACCACGGTGTCCGCTGAAATTCGCTGTCCAACCTTCACAAATGTTTCCGCTTGCGGATTGGGCCGGTTGTAAAAAGTGCCGACCATCGGTGCCTTGATCGAAACGATGTGGGGACCGTCGACCGAACCCGCTGCGGCTGACGCGTTCGCCGCCACAGGGGCGGTTGCCGGTGCTGGCATTCTCATCGGAGTCGGCGCCATCATTTCTCCGCCGCGACGAAGTCTGACCTTTTCACCACCCTGTTGTAAATCGATCTCGGAAAGATCGTGCGTTTCCATCAGCTCAATCAACCGACGAAGTCGCTCGAGATCAAAAACATCGCCTTCGGAATCGCCACCTGTCTTCATACTTCTTTGTCCCGTGTTAATCGTCGACCCGGTTTCTTTGCTTGAAGAGCCGTGCTGGCACATGTTTTATCGCAAGGTAGGGAAACGATCGAGGGCACTGCAGGGGGCATGGAAATTACATCGAAAAACGGCAAGCGGCAAAATCCCTCGGCAATGACGACATTAATTCGCAACCGGTTGGCGTGACCAGCACGTCGTCCTCAATTCGAATTCCGAAATTGTCCTCAAAGTAGACGCCAGGCTCAACGGTAATGACCATTCCTGCGGCCAAAACCTCGTCGCTGGTGGCTCCCATCCGCGGCGATTCGTGAATTCGCAGTCCGATTCCGTGTCCGAGGCCGTGCTTGAATTGCGGGCCAAGGGCGGCATCCTCCAATACTTTTCGAGCTGCCGCGTCGACATCGCTCGCTTTGACCCCGTGGCGAATCGTTGCCAACGCCATCGAATGAGCCGCTAAAACCGCTTCATATGCCGCTTCAAAGCCCGCTGGGGGATGGTTCAAATGCAGGGTTCGGGTCAGGTCGCTGGTGTAGCCACAGTACTTTGCCCCCCAGTCGATTAGTAGTGTTTTGTTGCCACCGATCGCGATGTCGCCAGGACGGTAATGCGGCAATGCTCCGCCCGCTCCGGCACCCACGATCGGCGAGAATCCACAGCCCTCCCCGCCCAGATCGCGAATCGCGGCTTCGAGTTCATGGGCGATCTGCAGTTCCGTTTGGGAGGGACGCAGCCTCGCTCGCACAGATTCAAACGCTCGTTCGGCGATCCAAACGGCTCGGCGAAGGATGGCGATTTCGCTCCCGTCTTTGATCATCCGCAATCCGCCGACCGGGTCTCCCACGGCCGACAATTCCACGCCGCTAATCGCCTTGGATATCGATAAAAACATCTCCCATGTGATCGCTCCCGCTTCCAGACCAAGTCGACGGACTTCGCATTGCCGCATCGCATCGCCCACGATGTCGATCATCTTTCGATCGGGACCGCGGATGATCGTTTCCAGATCAGGACACTGCTGCGCAAGCTGCGTTTCATAACGCCGGTCGCTTAGTAAAACCGAGTCTTTGGCCGTCAAAAGCAGATACGAACTGTCGCCTGTGAATCCGGTCAGATACCGGACATGGATCTCATCGGTGACCAGAAATCCATCCACGTCACTGCTCAACAACCATTGCCGAAGACGCTCAAGCCGAGACAAGCCGTTCAAAGAAGATGCTCCGTTGGAGTAGACGATGCAGGACGCTCAAAGGCGGCCCGTTAGTGTAGAGCAGTTCTCCCGAACTGTTCAGCCGGGATCATCAAGCGAAGAAGCGAAGAAGCGAAGGGTCGTCTTCTACCGGCCAACGAAGATGCTATCGATTGGCCGCCGCGGTCCAGGCGTGTGACGCCACGGATTCGGATTCGATCGCTATCGTTTCAACGTCCTGGGATGATGGATCTCTCCCGACAAGCCCGTTGGCAACGAATTCTGCCATGGTTGTGATCGTGGGGTGCTGCCAAGCGGTGGCGGGCGTCAACTCGACACCTGACCAATCTTCCAATTCACCACTCAGTTCAACCGCGGTCAGTGAATCGAGTCCATAGTCATCAAACCGTCGATCAAAATCGATTTCACTCGGCTCAATGCCAACTCTCGAGATGAACCACATTCGAAGCCAATCACGCACTTGCGTTTCGATTTCAGGCTGATCGCTCGGCGAAACAACGGCCGGCAATTCGGGGATAGGAAGCGGCGGCGATTCCGTCCCCCCACTTCGTTCCCAACGATAGCGATACTCAAGGCTGCCGTTCGTCATGGCAATGCGACAAGCCGATCTTTGCAACTTTCCGCTGGTCGTGACTGAGATCGTTCCAGGACGAACAAGCATCACGATGCGAGGGTCGATTTCATGTTCTTCAATGACGGCACGCCGGATATCGCGGACGATCGTTTTGTAAGCCGGTTCAGGAGTATCGCGTGCAATCTCGACGACAATCGCGAGCCCCTCGGCGCGAGGTCCCTCGACCGAAAACGCAACCGTGCGATCGCTGATCGGATGCCCTAAGCTCAACACGGTCGCTTCGATGTCTTGAGGGAAATAGTTGCGTCCGCGAATGATCACCACATCTTTGATTCGGCCCGTCACGAACAACTCGCCGTTGTCGAGGAATCCTAAATCTCCCGTGCGAAAGAACAACTTATCCTTGCCTACTTGAGCCCCGGCGAGGGGCGCATCGGCGGCATTTCCAAACCAAAGAAATCGGTGGTTTCGTTTCGGTTCGTGACAGAGCGTTGCAAAGACGATACTGTCTTCGCTCGGTCGATTCCAATAACCGCGAGTGATCGATTCACCACGCAACCAGATTTCACCGATCGATCGTTCGTTGCATTCGATACAACTCTGGGGATCGACAATCTTAAGGATCGTGTCTTGAGGGGCCGAACCACATGACACCAGTGATGTCACGTCGCGTTTGGAACGTGACACCGCGAGTTCGATCTTCGAATCACGAAGTGCGTTCCGATTGACATCGATCACGCGCGGCACCGCGGGGCCAGCACCTCCGGCGGCGAGCAATGTCGATTCGGCAAGTCCATAACACGGATAGAAAGAGGCCTGCGAAAAACCGACGGAACTGAACCTCTGGGCAAACGTGTGCAGCGTGCGAGCGCGGATCGGCTCCGCTCCACAAAACGCAAGTGTCCAGTGCTTCAAATCCAGCGTCGCCATCTGATCCGGTGCCACGCGATCCGCACAAAGCTCATAAGCGAAGTTCGGTGCGCCACTGATCGATGCCTGATAGTCGCTGATCAATTGCAACCACTGAATCGGGCGTCTCATAAACGCCTGGGGACTCATCAGCACCGAACGATAACCCGCGTAGAGCGGTGCCAGGATTCCGGACATCAACCCCATGTCATGAAAGAACGGCAACCAAGAAGTCGTGGTTAACGCAGATATCGCCGAAGTTTGATCAAACTGCAGTCTGAAGCCCGGGGAGATTGAGGCGATGTTCGCCATGATGTTTCGCTGCGAGACGATCACCCCCTTGGGATCGTTCGTGCTGCCGCTGGTGTACTGCAACAGCGCGATTGAATCCGCCGAATAAGCTTCACCAAATGAAAACGATGCGTCATGGCCGGTATCGGGCAGTAGCGAGTCGACCGCGATCATCGGCAATGCAGCGGCCTGGCTTGAGAGCCGAGTCTTGTCGATCGTCGCCATTGATTTGGTTGTTGTCAGAATCGCTAACGGATCGCAGTCCCGGGTGACCGCATCAACCCGCGGCATCGGTCGATGTGGCTTCGGATACGATGTCGGTACAGGGATCCAACCGGCGATTTGAGCGCCAAAGAACGCGGACAAGAATGGCAGGCCGGCAGGCTGGACCAACAACACCCGCGGAGCGTCACCGGAGCCGGACGTTTGGTAGTTGGGATCGAGCCCACACAACGCTTTGGCGACGGCTAATGATTGAGACCATAGTTCTTGATACGTGACCTCTGACGTCGATTCGTTATCTTCGACAAAGATCGCTGCGGTACGCCCTGGGTGCAGGGTGGCTCGAGCTTGAAGCAACTCCGGAAGGGTTCGACAAGCGTGTAAATCGGAAGAATGCATGCGTAATTGTCTCGACAATGAACTGCTCACGATTAATGAGAGAACCCTATGCCAGTTGAAACGCAGCCCAAATTGCTCGCCCCAGCGGGTTAAGATAACAACAGACAATAACTCGTCGAGTTCCAATCGCCAAATGCCTTGCACAGAACTCGTAAACGGAAAAATGCCTTTGATTCGAACAAATCGGAATCTTTTGCACGACCCGCGTCTTAGGCGATTCTTAAGCCTCCTGCGGCCCCTAGCTCAGTTGCAGTGCGCTCACCGCTGCGGTTTTTGCACTAACCACGTAGACTTAAGGTCTCGACGAGAAAAATTGCCTTCCCAATCGGACAAAACACCATGCTTCGCATCGGAGCGGTTTCCTACCTCAACACCAAGCCGCTGATTTACGGATTGCGGGATCGGCTTCGCGGCTTGGCGGAATTGTCGCTGAATCTGCCCAGTCGCTTGGCGGAGGAGTTGGCGATAGGCAAATTGGACATCGCTCTGGTGCCGTCGATCGAGTTTCTGCGTGGGATCCCTCGAGGTTATCGCGTGATTTCGGACGCCGCGATCGCCTGTCGCGGGCCGGTTTGGAGCGTTCGTCTGCTCAGCCGTGTGCCCATCTCTCAAATTCGGCGGTTAGCCCTGGACGAGGGCAGTCGAACGAGCGCGACGATGGTCAAAGTTCTGCTCAGCGAATTGTACGGAATCAAACCCGAGACCGTGCCGTTACGGATGGAGCAGGAACCCGACTTGGTCGATGCCGATGCAGTGCTTGTCATTGGCGATCGCGCCATGCATCCGCCTGCGGGTATTTATGAGGAAATCTGGGATCTTGGCGATCGCTGGTGCCGGTGGACCGGCTTGCCTTTCGTCTTTGCCATGTGGGTGTCGAAGCATCATTTGGGTGATGCGAAAGCGATCAAGGACGCGTTGGAAGCGTCTCGCGACGAGGGCATCGCTCATCTCGAAGAGATTGCCAAACGTGAAGCTGGCCCGCACGGTTTGACGGTTCCCGATTTGCATCGTTACTTTGCACGCAATCTCCATTTCAAGCTCGGTCCCCGAGAACTGGACGGCCTGGAAATGTACCGTTTAAAAGCCTCGCGATTGGGATTGGTGCAACCCAATGGCGAACGGCAATCAAATATCTCAAGGCCTTCCTTGTAGAACCGATCCGTAAGCGTTCACTCGAAACCACTTCATCATGATTCCATCCATTCTCGATAAAGCCATCGCTGGCGAACGCCTTTCCGCAGCCGACGCGTTGGCTTTGCTTCAATCCAACAAACTCGCCTCGATCGGCGCCGCGGCGGATGCCGTGACACGACGTTTGCACCCCGAGCCTTACCGGACCTACAACGTCGATCGGAACATCAACTACACCAACATCTGTACGGCCGTTTGCAATTTCTGTGCTTTTTATCGTGGCCCGAAGAGCGATGAGGGATATGTGTTGCCGCGAGAAGTTCTGCTCGCAAAATGTCGTGAGACGGTTGAACTTGGCGGTAATCAGATTTTGCTCCAGGGCGGCCTGCATCCAAAATTCACACTCGACTGGTACGAGGAGATGCTTCGTGACATCAAGCGTGAATGTCCCACGATCAACATCCACGGCTTCAGCCCACCGGAACTTCATCATTTCACCAAGGTCAACAAGCTGTCGCTTGAAGTTGTTCTTGGTCGTCTTCGCGACGCGGGCCTGGGCAGCATCCCCGGCGGCGGTGCGGAAATTCTGGTCGATCGCGTTCGCCACGCATTGACGCGTGGCAAGGTGATGACCGATGACTGGCTAAACGTGATGCGAGTCTGGCACAAAATGGGTGGCATCAGCTCCGCGACAATGATGTTTGGGCACGTGGAAACGCTTGCCGAACGCGTGGAGCATTTGCAGCGGATTCGCGATCTGCAGGATGAAACGGGTGGCTTTACCGCGTTTATCTGCTGGACCTTCCAGCCCGACAACACGGAGCTTTCCCATGTGCCTGCGGTCGGTTCGTTTGAGTATTTGAAGACCCAAGCGGTGGCACGATTGTTCTTGGACAATGTGCCCAGCATTCAAAGCAGTTGGGTGACGCAGGGATTGAAGATGGGACAGCTTGCCATGCTGTTTGGTGCGAATGACATGGGCAGCTTGATGATCGAAGAGAACGTCGTCGCCGAAGCGGGTACTGTGCATTTCTTAACGCTGCGTCAGATCCGCGAAGCGATCGAGGAACTCGGTTTTGTGCCGCGCCAACGCGACGTTTGGTACAAGCTTGTCGACGAAGAGCTTGAGCGACGAGCGATCGAAGCCAACGATCGCCGCGACGCGGTACTAGCGGACGCGGTACCAGCGGACGTCGTCCAGCTCGGCGCTTAAGGAAACGTCTCCAACTCGCTCTGCCCACCTGGGTAACCCGCCTCCGCTCAGGTGGAAGGCTTGATCGTTAGCGCCGCAATAAAATTTCTTTTTTTGCATTCAGCTTTGACCAGACGTGTCACAGGACACCCTGAAGATGGTTCGTGTCAGGCAGACGAGGTCAATGTGACCAAGTTCAGCCGCTAGAAATCCATTCCTCTTCAGTCGCGAGTTTGGTCATGTTCACGCAACTATCACTGTTCGATCTGCCAGGCCAATTCGATTCGGTTTCGTCCGTCGTCTCGTTGGGAAGTTCAGGACCACAGAACGCTCCTGAGGCCGCCGCACCGGTCGCCAAGACGCCTGAACTCGTTCGCATTTATGGCGAATCACGCGGTTGTGATTCGATCCAGCCGATGGGTGACCTGGCGCGGTTGGTGATCGCTCGTTACGAAATGATGGCTCGCCGCCGCGAAGCAATGACGTGTCGCAAGGCCGAGAACCCCCGCAAGTCGATCCGCGTCCTCAGCCCCACCTAAATCCGCGGTTTCTCCAGGCATCCGGAGGCTAAACCTATGGTGAAAAGAGGGGACGGATTCTCAGAACGGATTGGTTTTGGTGGGGGTGGGGGTGGGGGCGGTAGCGGGTTTTCCGGCCGGTTTTTCAGGAGCTGGCTTGGGGTTGGCCTTCGAGCTTTTCCTGAGCAATCGTCCCATCGTGAGCGCCCCCAGGAAAAAACTGATCGTCGACGTGACCAACAGTAGCACCGAGACGGGCAATTGCGTTTCGTAGAAAAACAGCTTCAGCGGCACGTTTTCGGAGTTCTGGATGGCTGCGGCCAGCAAAACAATGACGCCAATCAGCAAAATTGCCCAACGGATTTTTTGCATCACAGCCGATAACTCCATTGAATAGTGAACAAGATGCCAGTAACTTGGGGTGAGTGATAATTGCTAGCAATTTAAAGCTTGCTTGGCAGATTCCAAAGCAGGCCCCGCAGAAACGGTTTCGGGGCGCGGCAAGCTTTCAGGGTTCGGCAAATTTGTCGGACTCTACCTTAAGGCTAGGCAGTCGTGAGGCGGGACGCCAGCACGAACGAAGTGAAAAACATAACGAACGCGAAAAGGGAGAGACGCAATCATGGCACTGGGACAGATGTTGCTGTTTCCGATCGATGCCGATCGGGACACGATCAACGCCGCCAGCGAGAGCAGCGCCAAGGTGTCCATCCCACGAGCTCCTGTCTCGAAACCATGCGTGCCGCAGCTTTCTTCAGCTCCACTCGTCTCACCCCAGCCTGTCTCACCCCAGCCTGTCTCACCCCAGCCTGTCTCGTCAAAACCTGTTTCGTCAAAACCCAGCCTTGATCAATTGCGAGCTCAATTAGAGCGTCTTCACTCACGGCCTCGCGTGGATGAAACCGCGACCGAGCCGACTTATTCGGCGGGCGGCAAGGTGCTCAATTCGCTGCTGCCTCATGGCGGGTTGCGACGAGGGACGATTGTTCAGTGGGTTGGTGATGCGGGCGGCGATGGGGCCGCGTCGCTGGCCACGATCGCCGCCGCCGAAATCGCGGTTTCAGAATTATCCGGTGGCAAGCCGCTGGTAATCTTTGATTGCGGAAGCAAGGTTTCATTTTATCCTCCGGCTGCGATCTCGCTTGGCATTCCGGCGAACCGGATGGTGGTGGTGAAGAAACAAAACCAGCACAACCACGCCGACATGATTTGGGCGATTGACCAAGCTCTTCGCTGTGACGCCGTGGCTGCGGTTTGGGCGGAGCTTGGTCCATGGTTGAACGATCGCGACGCCCGGCGGTTGCAATTGGCGGCGGAAGCCGGTGGCACGGTCGGTCTTTTCGTCCGCCCCGCCGAAGTCCGCCGCCGCCCCAGCTTTTCGGACATCAGTTGGTTTGTGGCTTCTCATCATGACAAGGCTGCAGTCACTTTTTCCAGTGCCGGTCGACGGTTGCGAGTGGAGGTTGATCGCTGTCGTGGCGGAGTGGAGGGGGCGGTCGCGGTGGTGGAGATCAGCGCGACGGCGACCACGGACCGAATCATCGCGATCAAAACCAAGACCGAAACGAAATCCCTCAACGTGCCGATGCCCAGCCTGATGCCCATTCGGAGCAAACATGAATCGACGATGGTTAGCGATTTGGCTCATCGATTGGCCCATCCAACGACGACGAAACGAGAAGCGGAACGGCCTGTCGAACGAAACGCCGAGCGAGACGCCGAGCGAGACGCCGAGCGAGACGCAAAGCGAGCAAGCTGAGCCATGTCCCGCCTCCTCACCGCTGTTGCTTTGGCGAGAGGATTCACGGCGCGGACGTGTCGTGGTGGCTGTGTGTCATGATTGCCAATCGCTGGGTATTCGGCCGCATCAACCGCTCTACGAAGCGACTGATTTGATCGCTCGAGCATCGCTTCCCGCGGTTGTTTATCGTCATGACCCGTTGGCAGATTCGGAGGCACTCGCCAATCTTGCAAACGTGTTTCAGCAACAGATCAGCCCGCTGGTTGGCATCGAACCCGAAGCCGCATTTTGTGGTTTGTCATTGCCCCAGCCTCAAACCTTATTGCTTGACGTCACCGGGCTTGGCGATTGGTTTGGTGACGAGCAAGCGTTGTTGACCGAAGCGGTTCGCGTGCTTGGAACCCAGCGTTTGAGGGCAAGGCTTGCCCTCACCGACACGTCCGCAGCCGCATGGGCATTGGCGAGGTTTCAACCATCGGGATTCAGTCGTCAGGATGGTTCCGAGACGTTGCTTGTGCCGCCGGGTGATACGCGGCTTGCGGTCGGCAACTTGCCGCCGCGGGCGATGCGGCTGGCCAGCGAGACGGCGCATCAACTCGATCGTTTGGGTTTACGACGAATCGCCGATGTCATGGAGTTGCCGCGTGACGGGTTAGCGGCAAGGCTTGGCAGTGACCTGTTGCGGCGGATCGACGAGTTGATGGGCAAGGTGCCTCAAACGCTGACGATGCACCATGCGGCGGTCGAAGAATCCGCGGTCTGTGCACTGGAGTATCCGACGAGTGCTCGGGAGATTCTGGAGCATCGCTTGCGAGGGTTGGTCGAGCAAGTTGCCACAAGTCTTGCGGCGCGGCGGCGTGGTGCGCTGCGTTTGGCGTGTCGATTGGAAATGGTTCAGCATCCACCGGAAACGGTCGAAGTCGGTTTGTTTGCCCCGACGTCCGACGCGAAGCATTTATCACGATTGATGGTGGGGGCGATGGAGCGTCGTCACTTGCCGGGCATGGTGCAGAAGATAACGTTAGCGGTCACGCTTGGCGGACCACTGCTGCAGTATCAACCGACGATGTTTGGTGACGATTCGATTTCGCAAGTCGCGATGCGTCGTTCGCTCGCTCAGATGGTTGAAACTTTAGCGGGGCGATTGGGACGTGAAAGTGTTGTGGGAATTGAAACCAGTCGCAATCCGTTGCCCGAATCAGCTTTCAAGCCAAAGCCACTCGCCGGTGAGTCTCGTTCGACGCTGTCGCTGGGGAAAACCTCTACCCCGCGTTCTTCATCGCGGAAGTCACCACGGCAATCGACATTGCCACCGTCGCTGGGGCCGCTGGCCAGCGATCCTCTGCGTCGACCTCTGCGTCTGTTCGTCATCCCGGAGCCGATCGATGTGATTGAAGTAGGAACAGAAACGGTGCCCAAGCGGATCCGGGTGGCAAATCGCATTCATCGAATTCTTCAGCACTGGGGTCCTGAGCGAATTGAAACGGGTTGGTGGGATGGTCCCCAGATTCGTCGTGATTACTACCGCATCGAAATTGAATGCGGGGCGTGGTGGTGGATCTTTCGGCAACTCAGCAGCAAGACGCCCGCGACCTGGAAACTACACGGTCAATTTACTTGATGCCGCAGCATCGGAATCGAAACGCAAAGACGCCGAGAACGTTGAGGATGGAGGATGGAGTGCGAGATTCTGAGCCATCGGCGTTTTAAATCTTCTCTTTGGCAAAAACGTCACCCCAAGGCGATCGGAGATCATCACGCCACCATGAGGCAAATCAAAACAAACTTGCGGGGTCTGCGTTTAGCAATCGGCGCAGTGCGAGCAAGCCGCTGATCAGACACATCGCAGTGGTCAAGCCAAGCACGAGCGCGACACGCGAGAGAGTGAACAGCATCGGCAAACCAACGCCCCACTGGATCGCCTGAAACAATCCCCAACTGATCAAAAACGCGGGAATGAAACCGAGGATCGAAAGGTAGATCGCTTGTTTGATGACCAGCGAGATAAAGAATCGATCGCCATAACCCATCGCTTTCAGGGTTGCAAATTCGGGCAACGAATCATGAATGCTGTTGAAGAGAATCTGATAACAAATCACGATCCCGACGGCAAATCCCATCAATGAACCGATGAAGAAAATCATTCCAATCGGTGTCTGTTGATTCCAGAACTGAATCTCTCGCCGGATTAGATTTTTTCTCGGCAACACTTTCCAAACCCGACTGTCCAAATCGGTCAATCGCTTTGCCACGGCGTTGACGTCGGCTTCGCCGCGAATGCGAAACAGCGCCAAGTCGATTTCCGATATGGGATCGTCCCCGGCACGATTAGAAAAGTAACGCACGAAAGATTCTTGGGACATCAAGAGCGAGCCGTCGTTGGCGAAGTCGGTCCCGATATCGACGAAGCCAACAATCTGTATCGATTGGTCGGCAAGCTCAATCTCTTGTGCCGCAACACGATCAGGATCCGGCAAGTCAAAGCCATAAGTGCTGCGGGTCCGCTTGTCCAATAAGGCTGACAGCGGTGATTTTAACTTACTCAATTGCGATTCAATTTCTTCATCCGCAAACCATCCCGGCTTCAAGTCCATCGCGATGACGCGGATTGGCCTTCGTGGTTCCCCCGCGATTCGAACCTGCGCCCGCATACGTTCCAGATACATCGGCGCGGCGGCGATCACGTCGGCATCGGCGAGTGAACGTTCGTAAAGTGATTCAGGAAACGTTTGGTCGGTCGGCAGCGAAAATCGGGCGACGCTGATCGCGACCAAGTCGCAATCCAGCAGTTCAAGCAATTGAACGGGGCTATCAAGCAGGGCGTTACGAAAGCCGTTTTGCATGAACATCAAGATCGCGGCAAACGCAACGCCCGCAACGCCAAGGGACAGCCTTCGCCAATCAGCCGTTAAGTTCTTCCAAGCGAGCGGAGTTGATTTCATCATCTAAAACAAATTCGCGGGTTCAGCTTTCGTCATTTTGCGAAGTGCAATCCAGCCCGCGGTGCCACACATCAGGAGCGAAAGCGTGCCGACGAGTAAGATTCGAGTGCTCGTCATTCGGATATCGACACCCGAGTAAACCGACGTGACGGCATACAGCAAAAGCGAGGCGAGGACCGCTGGCGCGAACGCGAGTCCCGCCAACCATGCCGCCTGCCCCAGAAGCACTTTCATTAAGTAACCGTTTGAATAGCCGATCGCCTTCAAGGTTGCATACTCCGGTAATCTGGCGATGACATCGGCAGCCAAGACCATGTAACAAATGACGCCGCCCACAATCACGGCGATGGCGACGCCGATCCCGAAAATGATTCCCACGGGGGTTCGCACATACCAGTGCCAACGTTCGTCCGCCATCGCTTCTTCAATGGTCAGCACTTTGAATGCGGAGGAACGGCCATCGAGTCGAGCCAGTCGTTCCTTGATCGCCGTGCCTCCTTCGCTAGACGTGACGCCTTCTCGCAAGCGGATGAGCAGCATCGATACGCGTTCGTCGGAGTTTGGCAGCAACATTCGATCCGGCGCGAGCCGATTGAAGCCCGTATGGCTGAGCAGAATTGCTCCATTTGCCGCCAAGCCGGTTCCCATCTCAAAGGTACCGGCAATGGTGATCTTGCGGCGTGTCACTTCGGTTTCGACACCTACGTCTGCTGGCCCAAACGCGATGCCGTTCTTGGGGCCGTAATCCGCGCGGCTATCTTGATCAATGAGCACATGTTCGGGGCGGCGAAGCAGCGGCGTGAGCGATTCGAGTTCGTTGATAAGTAGCGATGGGCGTTCCGGATCAATGCCCATGATCGCGACGCCGCGGAGCTCTCCCGTGTCCGGATTTCGCCAACTCGTCAATCCAAGATCCAGAGTGCGAACGTCAGCGACTTCGGCGATGGAAGCGATCATCGGAACAATCGCCGCGGGCACGGAACGCGGATCAAAGACTTGTAGATACTCAGGCGAACGGATAACTAGGTCGCAATCGGTGCGATCATAGACCTTCGTGGCCGTATCACCCACAGCACCCAAGAAGCCGAGTTGCATAAACATCAGGACGATCGCAAACCCAACCCCCACCGCGGACACCGCCGTGCGTGATGGACGATCGAGCAGATTCTTTCGGGCTAGAGGCGTTTGCTTCACGTCAAATCGATGAGTTCGACATAGGTTCCGCTTCGATCGCAATATCGACTTGCAAGTGAATCCGTTCGGCGGCGGGACCGACGGACTCGCTGTCGATTTCGATGATCACTTGAGCACTTCGCCAATCCACGCGAGCCATCGGGTTGGGACTCGCGAGACGAGGTGAACCGACCAGTTGGCTGATCGATTTTACCTTACCACGAAGGGGTACTCGGATCGCCGAACTGGTAATCGTCGCATTGGCCCCGATCGCAATTCGCTGCAGATCGACGACATTGATTTCGGCTCGAGCGATCATGCGGCGAGTATCGGCAAGTCTCATGATCGGTGTTGTCGTTGTCGTCGGTTCACCCGCTTTGGTATCGATCGACAACACCGTTCCGTCGATGGGGCTGATCAATTTTGTGGTTTTCAATTGCAGACGCAGCAACTCGATTTGCTTTTCCATCGTCTGGATTCCTGATGCAGATTTCGCCGCGGTAACGGCAAGCTGGTTCGCCAGGATTTCTTTCTCCGCCCCTTCGATCGCAAGCTTTCCTTCGGCAATCATTTGCTGGGCGTCGCGGCGAGCGACATTCAATACAGAGCGTGATTGGTCGACCGACAATTGCTGTTGTTCAATCGAACTTGGTGTGATCAAACGGCCGGTGTCGCGATCGGTCGCAGCGGCTCGCAATTGCTTGAGTTTGGCTTCGGCGATTGAGAGCTGTTGGGCGAGCAACGCCAGCTTGCCGCCGCCTGATTCCGCTTCTTCAAGATTCCTGACCGCCTGCTCGACGGCAAGCTTGGATTGTTGCAGGCCGACTTTCGCGACTTCCATTTTTGCCACTGCGGCGGCCTCTTCGGCTTTTAATTTTGCAACGGCTTCGTCGCGCCGGGCGATCGCGATTTCCAGCTCTAGCTCCTTTGCCTCTTGGCTTGCCATGCGCCCCAAAATATCGCCCGCCTTGATCTCTTGGCCCTCGGTGACAAGGATAGATTCAACTCGGTCGCCGGGGGCAGCGACGATCGGCAAAACGCCTTTGGAAGGCTCAATCTGTCCTTGCGCAACGATCGCCGCGCCAGGTTTCGCGCCGAGCGCAACCAGTGCTGGCAGCGTGCCCGCCGTCGATGCGTTTTCGTCGCGACCGTGTCGATTACAGCCGGCAAGCAACAGCAGCAAGCCGGCCCCGCAGACGTTTATTGTGTGAAATTTCGGTGACATGACGGCAGCCTAACCGATGAATTGAATCAGGCGGACTCGATTGGAATCGTCAGCCGATGCGAAGTATGGCACAATCACCGCTTTCGCCCTAGTTCGAATCAGATGCCCGCATGATTTCGTCCAACCCGGATGCCGAGCCACCTGCCACGGAAGCTTGCCCCTTGCAAAGTGTCGGGCCTGCGGGGGCCATCGACGTCCGAGGGGTCAATCATCACTTCGGGACTGGCGAAGCGAGCAAGCAGGTCTTGTTTGACAACACGCTCTGCGTGCAACCGGGAGAAATCGTGATCATGACGGGCCAAAGTGGCTCCGGAAAAACAACGTTGCTCACGTTGATCGGAACGCTCCGGCGAGTTCAGTCGGGCCAGCTTTCCGTCTTGGGGCAACCTCTCCACGATTCTTCAAACGATGAACTCGTGACGCTGCGCAAGCGACTTGGCTTCATTTTCCAGGCACACAATCTGTTCAGCTCCCTATCGGCACTAGAAAATGTGCGGATGGCGTTGGAGCTTCAACCAAGCAGGGTGTCGCGGAAAGCGACCAACGATCGCTGCCAAGAAATCCTGGAAGCGGTGGGACTGGGCGACCGAATTCACTATCGCCCCAAGGGGCTTTCCGGCGGGCAGAAGCAGCGTGTCGCGGTCGCTCGCGGCTTGGTTCACCAACCCGAAATCCTTTTGGCCGATGAGCCGACGGCGGCACTGGACGAAGAATCCGGTCGCAAGGTTGTCACATTGTTTCAACGTGAGGCCAAAGAACGTGGTACGGCGATCGTGATCGTCACCCACGACAATCGGATTCTAGATGTGGCTGATCGAATCGTCAAAATGGACTTTGGCAGGATCGCCCGCGATACGAAAGTTCGAGAAGCGTCGTTCATTGGCGAAATTTTGCTGCGATGTAGCGTCTTTCGCGGCGTGACGGTCCGGACGCTCACTCGCCTAGCCGATCGAATGAAAACGCAGTCACACCCAGTCGGCACGCGAATCATTCGTCAGGGGAACGCGGGGCAACGGTTTTATCTGATCAAAGAAGGACAAGCCGTCGTTCGTCGCGATCCAGGTAATCAGTTATTGGCCATTCTGGAACCGGGAGATTTCTTTGGTGAGACCGCATTGATCACGGGCGAACCACGCAATGCAAATGTCGACGCCAAAACGGACATCACGCTGTATTCTCTGGATGCAGACTCCTTCCGCGAAGCGATGGCCGAACGAGCGACCATGGAACAGGAAGTTCGAAGTTCGTTATTCGCAGACTGACCCAGCATGAAAAAGCCGCTGCTCACAATCGTGAGTAGCGGCTCGTTGGGAACCAAACGTTTCGAGCGGAGACTACTGAGGAAGACGCTTCGTCTCGACCTCAGGAAAATCACCCTTGAGTCCGTCAACCATGAAAGCGAGCAGATCAGCTTTTTCTTCGGAAGTGAGGTTGAGCACTTTCATCTTATCGCTAAGCCAGGGATTCTTATGGCCGCCGATGTTGTACCACTCGATCACCTCTTCCAAAGTCTGCTGACTTCCGTCGTGCATGAACGGTGGGGAGAAGGCAACATTGCGAATCGTTGGAGTCTTGAACGCACCTTTGTCCTTTTCCGTCTTCGTGATTTCGTAACGTCCAAGATCTGGATTCTCGACCACCATGCCGACGCCTAGATTGTGGTACTGCTCATCGGTAAAGTTCGCACCGGCATGGCATGCGGTGCAGTTCGCTTTCCCAAAGAACAACGCCATGCCTCGCTTGGAAGACTCTGACATCGGATTCTTAGTGACGGCTGTCTTCACCGCTTGGTACTGCTCATCAAGCTCGGGATCGTCTTCCTTCAACGCGTCTTCGTCCTCGATATCGAGTGCAAAGACTTTCTTGAAGTTCTGCAGTTCGTTTTCGTAATCATAAGGCGTTGGTCCGGTCACGATCACTCGTTCAAAAGTCGCAAGTGCCTTGCCTACATTGTCAATCGTGATGCCGTCTTCGAAGATGACATCGAACTGCTTCTTGTAACCAGGGATGCCCGCCAAGCAAACGACGCAGGCTTCGTGCGTATTGCCCATTTCAATGGCGTTTCCAATCGGACCCACGGCTTGGTCTTCAAGAGTTGCCGCGCGGCCGTCCCAGAACTGTTCACGGCTCAGCAGGCGGTTGTAGCTGACCGGTGAATTGCGCCCGCCTTCCTTCCCTTGGATCCCAACTCCGAACCGCGTTGCGGCGCCATAACCTTGTACCGGGTCGTGGCACGATGCGCAGCTTACCGACGAATCCGACGAAAGACGGGTGTCAAAATAAAGCTGGCGACCGAGTTCAATCTTGGCTTTGGTGATCGGGTTGTTCTCAGGAATGAACACGTTCGCGACGCCCGCATCGAGTCCTTTCGGCAAAACAACGTCGAGAGGCTTGTGGTTCATGGGATCGGACAACCACTGGGTCAACTCCGAAGCCGTGATCGGGCCTTTACCGGGGATGCCACAGGTTAATCGTGAGTCGCCAAGCATGACGGGAGCGTCGACAGCGGCCGCAACATCCGCGGCATTGGCCATTGGGCAATTGGTCGAGAGGAGCCCGAAAGCAATGGCGGGCAACAAAATCAAGGCAAGTGTTCGGTACGATCGAACGATCATGGTGGGAATTTCCTAAAGGGATCTAAACAGACACATCAAGTATAACCGTGGTGTCTACTGTTATTTTCACAACGAATATTAATATTTAAGTATCGCAATTTTGCGACCCGTCACGCTCAATGGAAGGATTTTCAGTTCCGCCAGGGTCGCAAAGCGGTATTCTCCCATGACGGGTAGCAGCGCTTCGGAATGCACGGGTTCCGCCTCGTGGACGGCAAGGTTAATTCGGAAACGAGTGACCGCATGTTTAATCGTCTTCAGCCGCTGCCCGATTTCGATTGAAAGCCCCGTTTTTCGCGAAATTTGCTGTGCAGCCTCCTCCGCTGTTTTGGCAATCCCTTCCGTCGCCCGCGGAAAATCCCACAAGCCGGCCCATCGTTCACCTTCAGGTACACGGTAGACGAGCCAGGCATCGCCGCATTCATTAGGGATGACAAACGCGAATTCTTGGCGATCTTCATAAGTCATTTTCGTGACTTTTCCGGGAATCGACGCCTGCAGGCCCAGTCCGAACGCTTCGCAGTGTTTCGAGACGGGACAGGCTTCGCACCGGGGAGCGGCGGGTTTGCAAATTAGCGCCCCAAGTTCCATCGCGGCTTGATTGAATCGCCCCGAGCCCTTTTTCGGCAGCATCGTTTCCGCCAACTGCCACAGCTTGGTCGTCCCCGCCTTGCTTTTTACGTCTTCGGTCATCGCCAGCCAGCGACTGAAGACCCGCACGGTGTTGCCTTCCAAGATTGGCAATTTTTGATCGCCAGAAATCGACAACACGGCCCCGGCGGTGTAGCGGCCGACTCCGGGCAGGGCCAAAACGCTGTCGTAATCTTCTGGAAACTCCCCGCCATGCTGCTCCACGATCCGCTTCGCCGCTTGATGCATCAGTCTTGCGCGGCGGTAATAGCCGAGGCCTTCCCAGATCCTCATCAAGGCTGCTTCGTCGGCGGCGGCGAGCGAAGTGGGCGTGGGAAAAGCCGCCAAGAAGCGTTCGTAGTAGGCGATCACGGTTGCAACCTGAGTTTGTTGCAACATGATTTCGCTGACCCAAATGTGATAGGGCGTTGGCTCGCGTCGCCAAGGCAGATCGCGAGCACTGCGATCAAACCAATGGAGCAACTTTCGGCGAAGATTGGCTCGCGACGCAGGCTCTGAAATCAGCTCCTCGCTCACGCTCACTCCGTTGCCATTCGCATCAGCTTGAGCTTGACTTTCGACTTTTCTCCGCGTCGATCGTATTCGATCTCAATCTCATCTTCCGGCAAGTGACTGCCGATTTGCATCTGCAGATCTTCGAATTTCGCGATTCGCACGCCATCAATTCTCTCGATCACATCGCCCGGTTCCAGACCGGCCCGTTGCGCTGCTCCGCCATCAACCAAACTATCGATCTGACAAACCGGTGAGAAGTTATTGCATTTGACGCCAAGGAAACCGCCTTGTTTGTAAACGATGTTCAATCCTGGCATCGTTTCGCGGAGCATTTTTGCGGACTCCAGCGGCAAATTGGTGCCCATCAAGCCAAGTTGCACACGAATTGGAAGTGTCGCGATTTTCTCCGCGTCACTTGGGGTTAACGGGACGTAACGAAATTCAAGCTCATCGATTCGCATCATTTTGGAGAGCGGGGTAAAAATATCGCTGTCAATCTTTGCCTCGCGAATAACGACGGTTCGCAGGTCAGGCATTCGCACCAAACTTTCGATCACATCGTGATTCACGGCCGTGCCTTGAACCACGCCGTAGGCAACGCCTGAAATCCACTTCAACCAGCGCAGCGCCTCCAGGTCTCCGTTCCAATTTGAGTCGATCAAAACCAAGTTTTCGTTCATCGAGCGAGAGTCGATCACGAACTCGCGAAAACCGAGCTTTACACCGGCATTGCTCAATCGTTCAATCGCTTGCTGTTCACGTTCTCGTCGAATGACCTCCATCGATGATCTTGCTCGAAGCGACGCGCTGCCACCGCCTTGCTCGACCAATTTCGCCAACGCCCCATAAGCTCCACTTTCGTCGTCCGGTGTCTGTTTGATGGCGAGTAATTGCAATACCGCGATCGCCCTTTCGGTCAGCTCCAATTGGCCACGTGTCGCGACATTCGCTAGCGGTTGGACCGCTTCATCGCCAAAGTTAAGTAGGCGTTGTGACGCGGTCTGACGCTGTAGAAACTGGTCGCTATCAAGCTGCTCGATCCAGTACTCCAGCGGCTTCACGTCGGTGCTGGGAATGACCGTATCGTCCGCACCCGCACGTCCTGGAAACGCGACAAAGGCGGCCAGAAAGAAAACTCTTGGCCAGCGAACGTGATGCTGCAACATAACGGGCACGCATGCAAAAACGGAGGAAGACGATGGATGTTCGAACACTCTCGCGGGGATGAGAGGTGACCATGGGCAGCGATCTAATCGCGGTTTCCATCGCCAGATTGTAGCGAATGAGCCTCTTCGCGTCGCCATTTCATTTTGATCGTTGCACTCACTTCGTCATTTGCCGGCCAATGGAGCGAGTGCTCACGCACTCACCGCATGGCGTTGACGCAGTGCATCGACAAATACTGCGGCGATGATGATGATGCCTAACAGAATATCTTCGATCTGATTTTCGAGGCCAAGGGCTGTGCTTCCCTGGCTGATGACGCCAATAATCAAGACTCCGCAAAGCGTACCCAGCACCGAACCACGCCCGCCGGCGAGCGAACCACCTCCGATAACAACGGCGGCAATGACTTGCAACTCAAGCCCCATGCCCGCGCTGGCGTCACCTTTGCCAAGTCTCGCGAGGTCAACCACCCCCGCCAATCCGACCAGCGCTCCCGCCATCGTATAAATGGCCAGCTTCATCTTGACGACCGGCACGCCGCAAAGCCTTGCCGTCGGCTCGCTGGATCCGATGGCAAACACATATCGCCCAAAAATGGTTCGGTAGAGAATGGCGACAACCGCCAACGACAACGCGATCACAAGCCAAACGCCCCAGCCAAAATTTGGCGCCAGCGGCCACGCGATCCACATCGGTTCGGGGAACTGGGTCACCATCGCTTCAAGCCAACCAGGCACCGAACCATCCGGCGGTCGAATTGTCCCGCCGTCCTCGGCAATCGATTTACCGATGCCAAGAAAAATGGTCATGGTGCCAAGCGTAATGATGAATGGCACCAGACGCAAAACACTGATCAAGACACCGTTCAGCAAACCGCATGCGGCACCGCAAAGAATGGCGCATCCAATCGCGGGCATCATGCTAAGTCCTGAGTTGAGTGCCGCCGCCGCGACGCAACCCGAAAGGGCGACCGCAGTTCCGACGGATAAATCGATCCCGCCGGAGATGATGATCAGAGTCATTCCTAACGCGGCAATCGCGATCTTGATGCTTTGCACACCGATCAAACGTGCCGAACCGGAGCTGTTGAAATTACCAGCGCCACCCTGAAGCAGATCGGCGATCGAAAAGAAGCCGATCACCACCAGCAACGCGAAAAGCGGACCCGCTAAATTTGCGGCCTGTCGCGTCCAAGCCATCCATTGTCTCTCCGGCAACGGTTCAGCCTTGGCGGTCGCGAAATCGTTGTCGATCATTCAGTTGACAAATCTGGTAGGAGACAAAAATCAGGGAGGAGACGAAGAAGGAGAAGAGACAAGATTGGTCGCGATTAACGCAAGACAAGATCGCCTATCAAGAGCGTGGCTTTGCTTGAGGAGAGGCACCGTTCAACCAACCTCGCACCGTTTTCTTTGCCGCGGCTCGATCGGCGGCTTGATTGGGCAGATACCCCGCATTGTCGACCAGAAACGCGACCTTGCCGTGGAGCTCACCATGTTTCATACCAAGATCTTGCAGGGGAACTTTATAAAGGACCGCGATGGCGGCGAGCGCTGCATCGCCAATGGTCACTCGAAGCGAATCGTCGCCTACGATCACGGGCATTCGCGTCGCCGCAGGCCGGTCGTCGTCAATGAATTTCGCGATCAGCTTTGCATCTTCCACGACACCAAAGCGAGCGATCGCTTGCATCGCGGTTTGTAAGGTTTCAATGTCGGTCGTTTCACTCAGCGTGCGAACGCCCAAAGCGGCGCCAGCGGACAAGTCCCACTGCATCGAATACCAAAGCACGTCATTGCGATTTTCGATCCGGCTCCGGCTGACCCACTGGTCAATCAATCTTGAGACCGGCCCCCACAAAGACGCATCACGACGAAGTGCCGACATCTGTTTCTGCAAAACCGAAACAAGCGTTGATTCATAGCCACCGGAGACCGTGACACCTGGATCAACCAGCGGTAGCAGCAACGCGACGCAATCGGCGAGCGAAGGGAATTGATGATTCTGGAACATGTTGGCTTGAATCAATTGCGCCGTTTGATCAATTGCAACCGTGCGGTCTCGGGTGGTGCCATCAAGTGACGCGATCAGGTTGGGATGCACCCGCAGAATTTCGATGAACATCTCTCGGATCGCGGGAGTGTCTCCCAGCGTGGCTTCAATCGTTTGCCAACCATCAAAGGACGCCCCCACGTCTCGTCCCGTGAGAAATTCTGCGACGCGAGCCTCAAAGTTACCGCTGGTAAGCTGTGACAAGGCCGACCGGGCGCGAAGCACCGTTTCGCGATCACCTTGTTCTTTAACCGCTTCGCGAAGAAACGACACCATCGGCATTCCAATTCGAAGGATTTCTCCACCTGCTTTTTCCCGCTCGGCAAAGGTGGACGCACCGAGTTGCAAAATCAGGTTTTCCGCTTCCTCGGGATCGATGGTGTCTGCCGCAGACGGTCCGGTAACCAACACATCCGCCGCTGGCGACGGGCTTGCCGGGGTCAATTGTGCCCACGCAATGCTGGAAAACAACCCATAAACGATGATCGTTTCGCTGAGCGCGACGATAAATCGCAGGCCAGTAATTTTTCGAATAAGCCGGATACTTTGATCCATTTTCAGCGTCCATCGTGACTTCAACATCGAGGGCGTCATCAAACATCCCTCGAGAACATGATCGGATTCAGTTGCCACCAAACCCTCGCCCAGCTATCCTAACGTAAAGTTACTGGGATTTGCGGCCGCTTGCAGCCTCCAAACTGCTAAAGAGCCTCCGACCCCGTCCAGTCAACCTGTTTGACCGGTTCGGAATGTCGTGAAATCTGGGCGTTGCCGCCATTCCCGAGAGCTTCGGTAGCTTCCGATTGTTACTCCTTTCATGCCAGCTTTGGTAGTGAACTTAATGGCAACTGACACAACGTCTTCGCAACCCATCGCCTCCGATTCGAACGCCGATAAACAACGGCTGACACCACCTGCTAGTCAGGGAATGTCGACCCAGTCGGTTCATGCCGGTGAGCGGCGTCAAAAATCCGAGGGCGCTATTTCTACGCCGATGTACTGCGCTTCGACCTTTACCTTCGAATCCACCGACGCGCTGCTGCGATTTGTTGAAGGCGAAGAAGAACGCGAAGAATACGGACGATACGGCAATCCCAACGAGCGATCGGTCGAGCGAAAATTAGCGGCGTTGGAAGGTGCGGAGTCCGCAGTCGTTTACAGCAGTGGGATGGCGGCAATCGTTGGCCTGCTCATGTCCAAGCTTTCCGCGGGCGACGAGATCATATTCTTCGATCAGTGTTATCACCGAAGTCGTGAATTTTGCACCAAGCATCTGTCGCGATTTGGCGTTGTCACTCATCAAGTAAAGACCGGTGACTTTGCAGCCATGGAGGCCGCGATCAATGCTCGCACCAAGATGCTGGTTAGTGAGTCACCGACGAACCCTCACCTTACCTGCATCGACATCGAGCAATTTGTCGCCGTCGGAAAGGCGCACGGCGTTGAAACGTTAATCGATGCGACGCTGGCGACCCCGTTCAATCTTCGCCCCATCGAGTATGGAGTTGATTATGTCTTGCATAGTGCTACCAAGTATCTCGGGGGCCACAACGACCTCCTCGCCGGTGTCATCTGTGGATCGAAAGAACAATTGGAAAGCGTCCGCAACCTTCGCGGCATCCTCGGCAGCGTCAATTCACCCCACAATCTTTATTTGCTTGAACGAGGCCTCAAAACGTTTGAACTGCGGATGGAACGGCACAATCAAAACGGGCTGCGCCTTGCTCAATTCTTAGAATCGCATCCCAGCGTTGACCGCGTCTACTACCCGGGACTCACCTCTCATCCCTCGCACAACATCGCCGCTTCGCAAATGCGTGGTTTTGGCGGATTGATCACGTTCACGGTTCGCGACGCCGATTGGAAGCAAACTTCGCGGGTCGTCGATGCCGCGCGGATCGCGCGGATCGCTCCTAGTCTTGGTGGCGTTGAGTCATTGATCGAGCAGCCGCTGGTGATGAGCTATTACAACTGTTCACCGGAAGACCGGCAACGTTTCGGCATCAGCGACAACATGATTCGGATGTCCTGCGGGATTGAAAACACCGAGGACCTGATCGCGGACCTTGATCAGGCGTTATCGCAATGAGCAATGAAAAAGCATCGTTTCGTACCCGTGCGGTTCACGTGGGGAATGAAGTCGATCCCGCAACTGGTGCCGTCGTAGCCCCGGTTCACTTCGCCACGACCTTTCGCCAACCAGGCGCGGGTGTTTGGGGTGAATACGATTATTCTCGCAGTGGCAATCCGACACGCTCGGCCTTGCAGCGAACGCTTGCGTCACTCGAAGGCGGCGTCAACTCGCTCGCCTTCAGTACCGGCATGGCGGCGATTCACTGCGTGACGATGTTGTTATCGCCAGGGGACATGATCCTTGCTGGCAGCGACATCTACGGCGGCGCATATCGCTTGTTCCATAAGATCTGCGACCGCGCCGGGATCGGCATCACGTTGGTTGATTTTACCGACCTCGATGCCATCGCTTCGGCGATTCGGCCGGAGACAAAATTGTTGTGGGGCGAGACGATTGGCAACCCGCAAATGTCGATCCTCGACTTGCCTTCGATTGCGAAGCTTGCCCAGAGCTCCGGTATTTTGTTCGGCGTCGACAATACGTTCGGAACGCCTGCGTTGATCCGACCTTTGGAGCACGGCGTCGATATTGTCATGCACTCGGCGACCAAATATCTCGGTGGACACAGCGATTGTCTCGGAGGAACCCTTGCCGTTGCAGACAAGGCACTATACGACCAACTTTACTACATCCAAAACGCGACGGGCGCGGTCCTGGACCCGATGTCATGTTTCCTGCTTTCCCGAGGAATCAAGACGCTCGATGTTCGCATTCGAGCGCAGTCCGAAACAGCAATGAAACTCGCCGTTTGGTTGAAAGGTCATCCTCAGGTTTCACGCGTGCTGTACCCGGGGCTAGAAGATCACCCAGGGCATGAACTCGCTTCGCAGTTGATGGGCGATCATTTCGGCGCCATGGTCACCTTCGAACTTCGAGGTGACAAGGTCCAAACGGCAACCGTGTGCCAGTCAACGAAGTTGTTTTGCTTAGCGGTAAGTCTTGGTGCGGTTGAATCGTTGATCGAGCAACCGGCAACCATGTCGCACGCCAGCTACGCGCCGGAAGATCGAATACGCTTTGGAATCACCGATGGCCTGATCCGAATCAGCGTCGGGTTGGAGTCCTACGACGACTTGCGTAACGACTTGGAAACCGCCATTGCCAGCGCGATTGCGTAAAGGACATGTCGCGGTCATCGCAAGCATCGCGATTCTGTCGACAATGCGATCCGTTAGTCGACGATGCGATCAGGAAGCGAGGCTCTGGCACGTTGCTTCGCCTTCGAGTCTCGGCGGGATGAAATGATCCCTCCGACCGTGGCCGCGAGAATGCCAAAAACAACCAGGGCCGCGAAGTACCAGCCCAATCGCGATACTCCCACGGCATCGGTTCGAGTTGGTTCGCGGTCCATGATGCGAGACGCGATGATCAGCGGACCGAACTGCTTGCCGCCACCATGCTGGTTCATGAAGTCACTCTCGTAGCTCCATAACCGATAGAAAAAACCAGCGACGCTCACCTGCGTTGAAATCATGGCCACATCAATCGTCTCCGTGTCCGGCGACGGATTGCTCGGGGAGATCGCCTTCATCAAGAACGGCGGTAGTTCTTTGATGGCGACGGAAACGGGATAGCGGTTTTCAAACGTCGCGGATTCTCCGTCACCCGATTCAATCTTGATGACCACATTTCCGAGGTCACCAATCGCATCGAGTTGCCAGTAATGATCGCTACCCAACTGCTGCTGTGTGGTTGGTTCCGTGACGTTGATACGTGTCACACGAATGGTTTTAAGATCGATGCTGATGTAACGGCCAACCATCTTCTCCGCATCCCTGAGCAAGTCCGCCGCGGGTTCAAGGGTTGGCTCGGCATCGAGTGCGCGGTTTTCATTGGCAGGATCGTCTGGCTGTCCGAGCGACGATGCGATGCGAAGCAGCGGATAGAACGCCGCGGCGTCCTCTTCTCGCAGCGGTTGACGATTGCGAGCTCGCACGCCTTCAAGCAAGGCAACATCAAACCCGCGTCGTCCCAGCATCAGCCATCCTGCCGGCACATCGTCGGGCTCGGAGTCCGCATCAGCACCGGCGAGCCAAGCCAATGACGGCGCCGCAATCACGGCCGGCATCGGGTCATCGGACCGACGAATCAGGACGCCGGTTGCCGAGGTGGGAAAACGAACGTCGCCACCGTCGCGAAGCCATCTGTTTGGAACAACGCTGGTGATCACGACCACCGACTCGGTTGTGTCCGGAGCGACAACTTCCACGCGATACAACTCGGTGAAGTTCAGCACGTCAGCAAGTTCTTCGGGCAATCGCCAGCGATCGATTTTTGTTGCGTGACCATTGATATTGACCACGCTTGCCAACGGGTCTGAGATCGAGTCGCTGGTTGGCTTGCTTTCCTGAAGAGAGCCTCCCCGCGCGAGCCGATTGACTTGGTAGATGAGCTTGGCGGCCTCGCGGCCAAGTGTCTCGTTCTGAGGATTCTCCGCCCAGGGCGCGGCCTCCGTCAGACGTGTTTCGTCGAAGCCGCTAAGGCGATTGAGCACCGATTGCGCATTTGAGCAAGTCGGCGCGAGCAAACCCACAAAGATCCAAACGTGAGTAGCCAATCGAATGGGTTTGAGAAAGTCATGCGTCATGATTGTTGCTAGGCTCGGGTTTTGGTGTCTGCTCGAAGTCCCCCGCCAACGAATGAAGATAAGACGCAGTAGAGGGCTGATGGATTCGCCGGGCATTTCGTAACCGCTGGGAAGAAACTTTCGAAGCCACCATGATTCCGATCGCCAAGCCGATGCCGACAATCGCGGCTAGCAATACTAACGCCGCCCACGGCGTGGAACCCTGGGAAGAGGTGGCAGACGGCAGCAGCGTTTGCGCAGCTTCATACGAGGCAATGCGACCGATGATCGCGGGTGCAAGCTCGCTGCCGCTTTTCGATTGGAAAGCGAGTCGCTTTAGGTACAAGCCTTCGACTTCGATGTTCGGACCGTTTGCCGCGTATTCAAACCCGATGAGCTTCGCAACATCGTCTGGAACGGTCGACGAATAGAACGCAACGGGACGCTCGCTGCCATCACTGGGATGAAGCCAAAGCTCCCAGTATTGCTGGATACCAAAGTCATTGTTTCTTGCATTGACCTTTGCGACTCGCGCAACTTTTGCGTTCATGACAATCGGTTGATGCAAATAAACTTCCGGTTGCTGCAACATCAGTACCACACCGGCTCGCCGCGGCTTGGGTGGCTTGGAACCGATGCGACCGTCTGATTCCAGCAGTCGATAGAAAGCTTCGTGATCAGCTTTCTTCCATGTCGATCCGTCATTTACGTTTTCGAGAAACGATTGATCCAGTGCCGCTTGAATCCGAAGTCGCGTGTTCCGATCCGCAAGCGGGTTGTGACTTTCATCTACATCAAACGGATCGCCCGCTTGTTCAGCCGCGTCGCGAAGCGTTTGGTTTAAATCGTTGTCAGCCGCGATCGAAGTGGCGGCGTTAACCGGGTTCCGATATGGCACCATCGATCTTATCAATCGGCTTCGCTCCTCCACCGAAAGAATCGCAATCGTTCCGTCGAGGGGCTCCAACTCGATGGTGTTGACATCGCCACCGTCAGAATCCGCAAAATCGATTGAACTGTTTTCTGGGGGATCGGGCGTGACAACGACTGCCACAGAGGGTTCCGAAAAGAAGATTCGATAAGCCTCTGGCTTGCCTGCTTGGTTCATCACCACAATGACAAGAACCAAAGCCAGGAAAAGACGTAATAATCGACGAAAAGTCGATGATTCAGGCGTTTTGACGCGCTTTTGGCGGTAGAGACTTCCGGAATGAAGTCCGGTGGGGATTCGCATAGGTGGTTAGCTGCGGCGATAGTTTTCGAGGGCACCCCATGAAGGCATTCCTGGGTTGTTCGAAACCTTCATGCGGTTGATCAGCGGGAATGAGGTTGTGACTTGCTGACTTGAAACCCGCGTATCACTCTCTTAATCTAGGCTGTTGTCCGCATGATTGAAAGTCTCGCGTCGATGCTGGGCATCGCACGCAACGGATTCTGAAGCGGACTGCTTTTCTTTTTTGGTTCACTCTCGCTGCTGGCATTCGGACACCCACGATGGTTTATCCGTCCAATCACTCATCGCTTTCGCTCCGCAATCCGCAGTCGTGTCTCCATCCCAGGCTATGTGTGGGAATGCCTAACTCAATGCGTCAAATCAATGTCTTTACCGCTAACCTGCTCGTTAGCGTTTGCGGTTTTTTCCTGTCGACGGGCTCTGTCGAGAGTGCCGAACCGGCAAAAGATTTTTTGACTCGGCTTCGCGATGTGGGTTACTACGACACGGCAATCACTTATCTCGATCGCACCGAGAAGATGGCGGGCTTGTCCGACGAGTTCAAGAAAGCGGTCTCGCTCGAAAAGGCACAGACTTATATCGACGCGGCAGTGACTTCACGGAGCACGAAGGAACGAGACGACTTCTTTGTTGCCGCACAGGAGCAGTTGAAGTTGTTCCTCAACCAGAAGGAGCATCCTCGTGTTTCTGAAGCCAGATTGCTTCTCGGCAAACTTCAAATAGTTCGCGGTGGACAATTGTTTGCTGCCAAGGAACTGACGAATGAAGCGAGAAAGGCTTCACGCGATTCCTATATGGAGGCCGCCAAGACGTTTGATTCGATTGTGACCGACCTTCGGAAAACACTGGAGGATCTCAAGGGCGAGCGAATCGATGCCACGAAAGAACCAGACAAGGCGGCACAGCGGGATCAATATCGCTACGAGTTCTTGCAAGCTCAGTTGCGAGGCGCCGAGGCGCGACAACTTGCGGCAAAGACGTATGTCGATCCTTTGAACGAAGGGAAGCCGTTGCTGGAAGAAGCGTTGTCGACCTTTAAAGACCTCAGCGAAAAATACGATAGCTACGTGCAGGGAGCGCTCGCGATGACTTTTCGTGGCCAAGCACAGGTTCAACTGGGCAAGACGGCCGATGCGATCGACAGTTTTCAGCGAGTCCTCGAGCAAGCCGATGTCGATCCGCTTCGCCCCTCACGGATGCAGGCGATCACGGGCCTGATCGATTTGTGGGTTGCCTCCAAGCCGTCTCGGCTTGCCGAAGCGATCCAACTTGGTCAAAGCTTTGTTGATTCGTCCCGACCGAACGAAAAGAAAAGCCAAGAGTTGCAAGACTTACAACTCTCGCTCGCCAAGGCTTACATTAACAACGCGACGGAGCTGAAAGCTGCGGGCAAGAAGGCTGCTGGAGAGAAACGGGCGACCACGAACGCTCGCCAATTGCTGATGTCGGCAATTAAGGTTGCGGGAACTCACGAGACGGAAGCGAGGGAATTGTTGGCGTCGCTTGGTATCGAGAAGATTGAATCGAAAGAGCCGGTGGTCACGGAGGATGTGAAAAACCTCGAAGAAGCATTGGCTGTCGCGCGAGATTACTTAATGGCGTCCGACGAATTGTCGAAAGTGGCGGAGCTCATGAAAGCTCAGCAGAAAAGCGGCGGTGACGAAGAAAATATTGCCAAAGAACTCAGCGAGATTGAAACGCAGCTTGATGAGAATCGCATCGGCACGATCGATGTGCTTCGCCGTGGACTGGCGATCGGTGCAAAGGACAGCGATCTTCTCAATCAGGCGAGACAGTATCTTTCGTATGCGCTGTATCAACGAGGGCAGTTTTACGAGGCAGCCGTCGTTGGCCAATTTCTCGCGAAGACGGCGCCGAACGATTCGATGGGACTCCGTGGCGGTCTGCTCGCGTTGTCTTCGTTTCAAAGCTTGATGCAATCCGCGAATGATGAACAAGCGGTGGGGTTGGTCAATCACATTGAAAGCTTGGGCGGGTTCCTCACGAAGCAGTGGCCTGATGATCCTCAGGCTGCGTCCGCGAAGGGCATCATGATCCGCTTGGCCTTGGATAAAGATCGTTGGGATGACGCTCGCAAACTGCTCGGGGAGATGCCCGATAGCGAAGAAAAAGCGAACTACAAACGGCTGATGGGGCAATTGATCTGGAACCGCTCGTTGATGCTTCGCCAGGACAAGAAAGACGCGGAAGCCGAAGCCCTGTTGCCTGGTGCGGCGAATGAGCTACGAGAGGGCCTGGAGAAGATGTCCGGCAAATTGGTTGGGCCCGAAGCGATGCAAGCGGCTTTGGTATTGACGAAGATTGAAATCCGTCGTGGTGAACCAGCCGCGGCGCTGAAGGTTTTGGATAATAAGATCTATGGCCCTCTGGTGTTGATCGAAAAACAGGAAGAACCAGGCGATAACTTCAAATCTGACTTGTATAGCGCTGAGTTGCAAGCCGTTGTCGGAGTCATGACGACAGATGGCAGTGACATGCAAAGGTTGCTCAAGCGAGCGACCGGGACGATGGACAAGCTGCAAAACAGCGTCAAAGGAAAAGACGATGCGTCCGAACGCCTGGTCCGTATCTATCTGGGAATGGCCCGCGACATCAGAGAACAACTCGATTCTGCAGACCCGGATCGCAAGACGAAATTAGTCGGTGCCTTCCGTGTCTTTTTGGATTCGATCGCTAAGTCCTCGGAGGATCCCGCGACGCTGCAGTGGGTCGGACAGACGCTGATGCAGATGGGCGAATCGACGATGGCACCGGGTGAACTGAAGGCGCAGGGCCAAGCGAAGGAGTTACTCACTTCGGCGATCTCAACGCTAAACGGATTGATCATCAAACAAGGTGCCGCCGCCCCCGCAACGCTAAAGTTCCAACTTGCCAAAGCTCATCGTTTGAATGGTGAGTACAAACAGTCAATTGACCTGTTGGACGGTGTACTTCAGCAGAACTCAATGATGCTTGATGCCCAAATCGAAGCCGCCATGGCATATGAGCAGTGGGCCGGAACGATTGACCCAAAATTCGCAGCCAAGGCCTATGATGCGGCGCTGCGCGGGGCTAGACCCGATTCGACGGGCAAGAACACTATTTGGGGCTGGGGGCGGGTGAGCAAGCTGGTCAGTGGCAAGGAGCAGTTTCGCGATACCTTTTTTGACGCGAGGTATCATGTTGCACTCTGTCGGTATTTGATGGGCAGGGCAACCAGCAGCAACGAGGTGATGGAACAGGCGGTCAAGGACATCACTCAAGTCGCAGCTTTGTACCCAGAGCTAGGAGGGCCGGAAAAAAGAGCGCAATTCGACCTTTTGATGAAAGAAATTCAAAAATCTTTGGGTAAAAAGGCGGAGGGGTTGCCGCCACTTCAAGCAGCCTCCGGTTAAAGTAACTTCTAGGTGAAAAGTGGTCTCGTTATCGCTTCCTTTTCTTTTGACATGACTTATGTTTGGTTTGTTTCCTGCCTGTCACCAAAAACTCATTGCGCCCACTCTTCGGCGTTTTCCGATTCTGTGTTCCGCGTCGGCCCTCATGCTCTTTTGCAGCGTGGCCAGCGCGCAACAAGACCGGATTTATCTTCTTACCGGAAGCCCGGTATCCGGCAAGATCGTCGAAATGAAGCCGGATAGCGTCACCATCGAATCAGGATCAAAAAAGCAATCGGTGAGCGTGGAGCAGATTCAAAGGATTCTCTACGAAGGCGATCCCGCTCCGCTAACGAAAGGACGCGAATTCGCTCTCGACGGACAATGGGAAGAGGCGTTGGAAGAGCTTCGACGGATCGATTTTGATTCGCTCAACCGGGACTACATCAAAGCCGATGCACTTTACTATTTGGCGGAGAGCGAGTCCAAGTTGGCTTTGATGGGCCGAGGAAATACCGCGGAAGCGGCGAAGAAGATGCTCGCCTTTGTGCGTGCCAATTCCCAGAACATTCACTTCTACGCAGCGGCAAAGATTCTTGGCGACCTTGCCGTTGCCATGGGTATTTACGACCAAGCGCTGAACTATTACGGAGCGCTCGCGAAAGCACCCTCTGTCGACTTGAAAATTGAATCGGTGTATTTGACCGGACTCGCCAAGCTCCGCCAGGGAAAGGCAGCCGACGCACAAGCTGACTTCGATAAAGTGATCGGTGCCAGCGTCCAATCCACCGCCGCGGCGAGGATGCAAACGCTTGCGAAAGCGGGGCGAGCCGTCACGCTGTCGCAGCAGGGCAACGGGGCCGAAGGGTTGAAGCTTGTCGATTCTCTCATCGAAGAATTAAACCCTGCTGACTCGGAAATGGCTTCGCGAATCTATAATGCTCAAGGTGCGAGCTACGAAGCGACCGGAGATTCGCAATCGGCCGTCATTGCTTATCTGCACACTCACTTGATGTTCTCTGGCCAGGCGGACGCGCACGCCGAAGCGCTGACAAAGCTGGTTCAGTTGTGGCCGAAAATCGGCAAGCCGGAGCGGGCTGCAGACGCTCGCGAAGAACTGCAGCAACGATACCCGGGCTGGGGCAAGTAACGGCCATTAATCAAATCCAATGAACTTTATTTTGAATAGGAATCGACTCGTATGATTGACCTTCGATTGGGCTTGCGGACAGCCTCCGCCAGCATCGCTTGCCAATATTTGCTGATGGCGTTGATCGTGATTGGCTCTTTCGGCACGCTGTCCGCACAAGATGCAGCCGATGAATTCGGAGAACCAGCACCTGCTGCTGCACCCGCGGCCGATGTTCCGGCTGCCGAAGCGGCACCTGCGGATGTTGCGTCTCCGCCGAAAAAGAACCAAAGCCTTTTGGGATGGACTGCGGAATCGCTCGGCTGGCCCTATGTGATCGTCTTCTTGGCGATGTCCTTCGTGTTGGTTTCTCTGTTCGTCATGAACATGCTTGCGGCCCGCCGCGAGTCCCTCATCCCCCAGGAACTGGTTGACGGTTTCGAAGCAAAACTGAATGAGAAAGAGTTCCAAGCGGCATATGATTTAGCTCGTGCTGATGAATCGGTTTTGGGACAGGTTTTGTCCGCGGGCCTTGCGAAGTTGTCACGTGGTTACAACAAAGCGATTGAAGGGATGCAGGAAGTGGGCGAGGAAGAAAGCATGAAGTTGGAGCATCGGCTCAGCTACATGGCTTTGATCGGCAACTTGGCGCCGATGGTGGGTTTGTTTGGAACGGTACAAGGGATGATCACTTCATTTCAAGTGATCGCAACCGGCGGATCAACGCCCAAACCGTCCGAGCTTGCTGGCGGTATTTCAACCGCGCTATTCACGACGTTGGTCGGGCTTGCGGTGGCGATTCCCGCGATCGCTGCCTACAACATACTTCGCAATCGTGTGAGCCGACTTCTGCTTGAAGTTGGCGTGACGAGCGAAAATCTCATGAGCCGATTTGAAGACTTCCAACCGCAAGCGCTCAAGAAATAACGATGCAGGTTAAAGCAAAAAAAGTTGACATGGCCGAAGGCGATATGACGCCGATGATCGATATGGTTTTCCAGTTGATCGCCTTCTTTATGGTGCTGATCAACTTTGGACAAACCGAAGCGAACGATCGCGTCGTATTGCCCAATAGCCAACTCGTTAAACCACCGGAAACGAAGCTTGATTTTCCGATCATTTTGCATATCGCTCAGGACGGAGAAGTGGTGCTCGGTGGGGATACTTACACGGCCGAAACACTGAGGCTCGGTTTGAATCGCGAACTCAGCGTCATCGTTGCGGAAGGAAAGTCACCTGCGGACGCGAATGTCATCATTCGTGCTCATAAGGATGCCGCCGCAGGGGATGTGCAAGAAGTGATTCGCGTTGCCCAAGAACAGAAGCTTGAGAAGTTTGCTTTGCGAGTGAAGGAAGACCGATCATGAGGATCCGCAATCGAGAAGAGGGGACCAAGCAAGAGTTGAATATGACGTCGATGATCGACATCGTCTTCTTGCTTCTGATTTTCTTTGTGATGACCTTCAAGATTGTCGAAATGGAAGGTGACTTCAGCGTTCGAATGCCGCTGGCCTCCAACAGCAGCGGCGCAGTTGATGACACGGAACTGCCTTTAAAGCTGCGTCTCAAGGCGGATGAGAATGGGCGGCTGACATCAATCGCGATGAACGAAGTGCAGCTTGGTACCGACTTCAACGCGCTCCGCGAAACCGTCATCGGTTTGGTCAGCGGAACACAACCAGGTGACTCGCCAGAGGTTGGCCCCGAAGTTGAAATCGACACCGATTACAACTTGCGATACGAACACGTCATCAGCGCGATTACCGCCGTGAGTGGCTACAAGGTCGGCGACGAGACCGTGAAGTTGATCGAAAAGATTAAGTTTGCGAAGCCGCGACGATAGTTCGCCCAATGCGGTCAGGCGATGGCTTGGCGGGATCGTCGCCGGATTCTTTTCGTCGCTGTGGCTAATTTCTTTCTTTGGCACTTGCGCCTGTTCATTGAAATAATGAGAAAAACGGTCGAGCAAAAAAGTTTCGATAAAAAAAGAAAAACGCCACTGTAAATTGAATTCAACGCCCTCGTGTCATACCACAGGTGAGTGTTCGCCGCATTGCGCAGCCCCCGCCATCTGGCAATCAGCTTCTCACGCCATTCTTTTCAAGGGATTACGAGATGATTCGATCTTGCGCTGCGTTGGTATTGGCCGGCTTTTTGACCGCCTTGATTGGCTGTGATGGCTCTGGTAACAAAGTTATCGAGATCCCGGAAATTGATCCCACGGTAGCACCCGAAGAAGTCCAGGCGGCAGCGGATGCCGACACTCCATCGGTCGACTAACGTGCCGTTTTCCTGGCGGCGGTTGCTTGACCATTCTTGTCAACCTGGCGCGAGGGAACTGTGTAAATGTTTTCGAGGTTTGTTTGCTTGCTGCTCAATTCGGCTAGTGGAATTCACCACGTGATCTTTGACAGCAAGGAATGTAAGCCATGGCTAACATTGGTGGAGACGGTGGTCGCCTGCATTCCAACGAGGCTTCTCTTTTGGTTCTTCTTGGATTTTAGTGGCAAGGGTGAGGTTCGATTTCGGTCTTTCGACCTCG
>Ga0105052_10000990_pt1 | contig 38941 bp, 29 predicted proteins | sample FRY03_FD_78094 | JGI IMG/M metagenome (GOLD analysis project Ga0105052, IMG submission 78094) | Freshwater microbial communities from Lake Fryxell liftoff mats and glacier meltwater in Antarctica - FRY-03 | ecosystem: Environmental > Aquatic > Freshwater > Ice > Glacier meltwater ... | reverse complement strand
GCATCATCGGCACCCCCGAGGCGACCGTCGGGATGCCAAGCCGGTCCGCCAGCCGCGAAAGACGTGCAAACCGCGCCACGTCCTGCCCGTCATAGCGTGGGGCCATCACCAGATGACACTGGCCGGGGAACGCCGCGATCAGGTGTTCGGCCTGGGTGCCCCAGCCAGTGCCTCCCTTGGTCGCCGGATGGATCAGCAACGCGTTACCCGCCCCCCACTCCACCAGATCGGCCAGGGTCAGATCGCAGGTTCCCTTGACCGTCCTGCGCCGCCCCAGCGTCAAGAGCCGGCACAACCGCCCCCACCCCGCGCGGTCCACCGGCAGCGCGGTGACGGTGAAGCCCGAGTTCAGCACCAGCCGCGTCGCGGGGATCAGCCGGATTTTCGGTCCGTCGTCTCTCGCCAGTTCCCGCGCATGAGTATGCGCCCGCACGATCCCCGCGACCGAGTTTTCATCGGCGACGGCAAGGGCGGTCAGGCCCAGTTCGGCGGCACGCGTCATGAATTCCTCGGGGTGCGACGCCCCGAGCAGGAAAGTGAAGTTCGATGTGGCAGACAGTTCGACAAAGGGCATGGGGTGACTGGCGTTCTGGCAGGAACATTACAGGAACACTCTAGCGCAGGTGTGGGGAAGGTTCCAGTGAGTCGGTGGTGGTGGTCTTTTTTGCGGACCGATCAGGGGACGCACCGCGTCACCCGGGCCGTTGCCTCGCAAGTTGAAGGCTGAAGAGGCAAGGGATTTTCCGCAGGCTTGACGGTAGGGCAAATCAGGCCACGCCTGCCTGACCTTGCGCCCCGTCGCGCCTGTCGGGGGCAGGCAGGCGAGGCCGGATTTGATTGAAATCAAATCAGGCGAAAAAAAAGACCCGAAAGGCCGCAGCCCCCTACCGAAACGCCGGCCCATGCGCCCACAGGGTCATCGACCAACGGGTGCCGATCGTCACCGGCGTGACCCGGTGCAGCACAAAACTGGGAAACACCGTCGCCGTGCCTTGCGCCGCATCGGCCTGCGCCACATTGCTGTCCGGTCGAACCTCCAGCACCCCGCCCTGATAGGCCGCAGGGTCCGACAACTGCACCACCACCGTCAACTTGCGCCGTGCCGCCAGCGGCCCCGCGCCGATATCGGAATGCCAGTCGAAATGCCCCTGCCGGTCCGCGCCGTACCTGGCCACCTGCGCGCTTTCGGCAAAATCATCAAGCGCGAACCCGAATCCGTCGCGGTTTGCCCCCCCACGGTTCGCGTCGGCCACGATCCGCACCATCCGGTCCATTACCCAATCGGCCGCCGGAATGTCATCAAGCCAAGCCAGATCCGCCCGCCGGATGTCATGCGACTTGGCCCGCACCAACCCCGCGTCCGACATCGGACACTCTGCCGCCAGTGCAATGACCTGCGCGCACTCGCCAGGTGACAGCACACCGGGCAGGGTTAACGGACGAAGCATGGCTGCAGCCTTTTCATGGGGGGCCCTGCGTCCGACCGGGCGCAAGTATGCGACCCTAGTCGGTCTTGGGGGTCATGTCGTGGCCCATGTGGCCCATCGCCCCACCCATCCCATCGGGCTTGCGATCATTGTCCACCGGCACTTCGACCGTAACCACCCCGGCCTTCTCGAAGGTCAGCGTCAGGCTGATCACGTCGCCGGTGTTCAGCGGGCCTTTCAGGCCCATCATCATCACATGGTCCCCGCCGCGCGCCAGTGCATGGCTGCCCTCGCCGGGAACCAGTAACCCTTCAGAGACTGCCATCATCTGCATGACGCCGTTGGCATCTTCCTTGTGGGTGTGCAACTCGACCTTGGCCGCAACGGCATCCGCAGAAACAGCGATCAGGCGGTCGTCGTCGGCTTGATGATTCTCGATCACAAGGAACACCGCACCAGAGGCCGCCGAGGCGCGGGCATAGGCGTCGGTGATCTGAACGCCGTCAAGCGCGGCGGCAGGCAGGGTCAGGCAAAGCGTAGCAGCCGCAGCCACCAGTAGGGTCGTCAATGTCATGGGATATCCTGTGGGTTGATCGGAAAGGAGCGTGTCCGTTCATGCCGACAAGGGCGGGCCGCGCGCCGTGGGATGGATCGCTGCGATCCTCGCAGCCGCCGCCGGGCGCGGCATTGGAAAGGTCAGCGGCAGGACAACCGCGCCAGACAGGACGTTACTTATATCGGGCAGCGGCCCCCCCGTCACGCATCCGATACAGTCGGGACACAGCGGATGCGGCCCAACCGGGTTGCCGCGCGCGTCCAGCGTCAGCGTCCGGGTTCCGCCGTCCCAGCAGATCTCGACCAGCGACGATCCCGCCATCTGACCCCGCGACGGAACCAGTACCACGGAACCAGCCATCACGATCAGGATCAGAAAAAAGCGAAGAATAAAGGCCATGCCGCGTCATATCCGGTCGGCCCGCCAAGACCAAGAGGACAGATGCGCGCAAACCAAAAGGCCCCGACCGCGCGACGGCCGAGACCTTTTGCTTAGAACCGAAAAGGGTTCATCCCACCATCGTTCAGATGGCGACCTGAGCCTTCTTGGCAATCTCTTTCTTGATCTTCTGGGCATCGAGCGACAGTTCGTCGTCCTTGGCCTTGGCCAGATAGGCGTCAAAGCCACCCCGGTGATCGACTGACCGCAGTGCGGCGGCGGAAATCCGCAGCTTGAACGTCTGACCCAGCGTGTCCGAAATCAGGCTCACGACGTTCAGATTCGGCAGAAACCGCCGACGGGTCTTGTTGTTGGCATGACTGACTTTGTTGCCAGACATCGGCCCTTTGCCGGTAAGTTCGCAGACGCGCGACATGGTCGTGATCCTTGTCTTTCAGAAAACGGAAAGATGCCCACCCGCAGGCTGCACCCGAATTTGATTTGTGGGCTTTAAGGGCAAAGCTGGTGGGCGTCAAGCGGCGACAGCGCCCCGGCCGCTATTCCCTCCGCTGTTCGCCAAGCCGTCAGACCTGATGGGCAGTCGCTGCCCGCCAGCCTTCAACAAACGCCTTCATTGCGGCATTCCACGGAAACGGGCCGTGGCTGATCCGCGCCACGCCAAGGCTGGCCAGAACGCTTGCGGGTTGCTGCGCAGGGCTGGCGATTGCGTTAACCGGCAGCGGGGTGCCCTTCACAATGGCGGTCATCAGGTCCGGATCGACGAGACCGGGCACGAAAAACCCCGACGCACCTGCCTTCGCATAAAGCGCGGCGCGGGCCAGCGCCTCTGGCACCAGACTTGCGTGCTCGTCGGCGGGGGCCTTCAGGAAAAGGTCTGTCCGGGCATTAATGAAAAGCGGCACCTCGCGCGCCACCCCGGCGGCATGAATGGCGGCGATTCGAGCAGCTTGGGTTTCGGGCGGATGCAGGGTCTTCGTGCCGACGACCTGATCCTCGAAGTTCAACCCGATGGCGCCTGCGTCAATCAACCGGGTCACGTTGGTGGCTACGGCATCAGGGTCTACAGCATAGGCCCCTTCGAAATCGACCGTCACCGGCACGGCGACCGACGTGGTCACCCGGCGCACCATATACAGCACGTCGTCCAAGGGGGCCTTTTCACCGTCGCCGTAACCCAAAGCCTCGGCGACGCCGTGGCTGCCGGTCGCAATGGCCGGTGACCCGGCCTTTTCCAACACGACGGCGCCGCCTGCATCCCAGACGTTGAACAGCACGATCGGTGCGCCGGGTCTGTGCATCGCGGCAAAGGTGCGGGCTTTGTCAGATTGCGTGGGCATGCGAGGGCCTTTCTCGGTGTGTCGGTTGCATGCAGGGTAGGGGCGTCGCATGCCATGGATCAAGCACCACCATACCCTGTTCGCACGCGTCGGCGCTAACCTGCAATCTGCGTCAGAAGGCGGGCTGCGGCGGCCTCTGGCGTGATCTGGCCTGCGGCCACCGCATCGCCGAGTTCGGCCAGCAGACGGCGGGCCGGGTCTACGGTCAATGCGGCTAGCAGGCCCATGCGGACCTGTTCGGCAAACCAGTGGCGGGACTGTTCGGCGCGCCGGGCTGTCCAGTGGCCATGGCTGCGGCGCCAGTCGGCAAGATGCTGCACGTCGGCCCAAACGTGGTCCAGCCCCGAACGATCCAACGCCGAAGCGGTCATCGCGCGGGGATAGCCGGGTGGGTCCTGCGGGCGGCGGCGCAGCAGATGCAACGCCCCCGCATAATCGGCACATGTCCGCATCGCCGCCTGTTTCAGATCGCCGTCCGCCTTGTTGACCACGATCAGATCGGCCATTTCCATGATGCCGCGCTTGACGCCCTGCAATTCGTCGCCGCCTGCCGGGGCCAGCAGCAACACGAAGATGTCGCACAATTGCGCCACCACAGTTTCGGATTGCCCGACCCCCACCGTTTCGATCAGCACCACGTCGAATCCGGCCCCTTCGCACAAGGCCACCGCTTCGCGGGTGCGCCGCGCGACGCCGCCCAATTGGGTCTGGCTGGGCGAGGGGCGGATGAAGGCGCGGGGGTCGCGGCACAACATCTCCATCCGTGTCTTGTCGCCCAGGATAGACCCCCCCGACCGGGCTGAAGACGGGTCCACCGCCAGCACCGCCACCCGCAAGCCCTGCGCCGTCAGCATCAGCCCGAACGCCTCGATCAACGTCGATTTTCCTACGCCGGGCGTGCCCGACAGCCCGATACGCAGCGCCTGCCGGTTCGTGCCAAGCGCCGCCAGCAGCGTTTGCGCCTGTGCCCGGTGGTCGGCCCGAATGCTTTCAACCAGCGTAATGGCGCGGGCGAGACTGCGCCGATCACCACCGCGCACGGCGTCAGCAAGGCTTTGCGCATCAGGGGGGGTATTGTTTTGCAGAACTGTCATCCGTGTTTGGCATCTGGTGCCTTCTTGCGCCATCATCCGGGGTTTGGCCAGTGGAGGAGTGTCGGTGTGATCAGGGTGATTCGGCGAATTTTGCCGGGGATGGTGCTGGTGTGCGGCTTTTCGGCCGGAATGGGTCTGGCGGAAGAGGCGACGTTCGATGTGACGATGGCCGGGGTCCGGGTCGCCGAAATGACAATGACGGGCGATGTATCGGGCAACAGTTACGACGTGCGGGTGATGATCAGATCGGACGGTCTTGCGGGCATCGTCAAACGCATCCGGTTTCAGGCCCGTTCAGAAGGTCAGGTTGCCAGCGACTTTGCACCCTCCCGATACACCGAACAGGCTGACACCGGGCGCAGGCAATCAGTGGTCGAGATTACCTATGAACGCGGTGTGCCGCAGGTTATGACCTATACCTCGCCTCGCCCCGACGGACCCGACCTTGTGGACCCCGCAACGCAGGGTGGCACGCTGGACCCGGCCACGGCGCTGTTTGCGGGTTTGCGGGATCTGCCCGCGGGGCAGGAATGCAACGCGGACATTGCGGTGTTCGACGGGCGGCGGCGCAGCGTCTTTGCGTTGTCGGGCAACGGTGCGGTCTGCACCGGAGATTACCGTCGAATCGCGGGCTACACGCCCGCAGAAATGGCCGAACGCAGCAGCTTTCCGCTTGAGGTGGTCTATGTCGTGGAGGGTGAGGTGATGCGAGTGGTCGAAGCATCGGTGCAGACGATCTATGGCAAGGTCCGGCTGAAACGACGATAAGGGTGCGATGACCGCGCCAGATTTCACCACCAGCCTGCCGATCGACGAGGCTTTGCCCTCCCTGCGCGCCGCGATTGCTGCGTGCGGGATGGCTGTGCTTCAGGCACCGCCCGGTGCGGGGAAAACCACACGGGTCCCGCTGGACCTGCTGGCGTCGGGTCTGATCCGGGGGCGGATCGTGATGTTGGAACCGCGACGGCTGGCGGCGCGGGCGGCAGCGGAACGGATGGCGGAAACACTGGGCGAGCCGGTGGGACGCACTGTCGGCTACCGGATCAGGGGCGAGGCGGTGGTGTCGGCGCAGACGCGCATCGAAGTGGTGACCGAAGGCATCCTGACCCGGATGATCCAGTCGGATGCGGCCCTGCCCGGCATCGGTGCGCTGATCTTTGACGAGTTTCACGAACGCAGCCTGAACGCCGATCTGGGGCTGGCGCTGGCGCTAGAGATCCGATCCTTGCGCGAGGATCTGGTGCTGATTGTGATGTCTGCCACGCTGGACGCAGCCCCGGTGGCGGTGCTGATGGGGAATGCGCCGGTGGTGACGTCATCGGGGCGGGCGTTTGCAGTCGAAACCCGCTGGCTGGGGCGTTCCGTTGATGGCTCGATGCGGTATGAGGCGGCGGTGGCGGGGCTGGTCCGCCAGGCGGTCGAAGAAACGGTGGGCGGCGTTCTGGTGTTTCTGCCCGGCGAGGGCGAGATCAGGCGGGTCGCGGCGATGCTGAACCTGCCCGGTTGCGATGTGCGCCCGCTGTTCGGCGCGATGGAATTTGCAGCGCAGCGCGCGGTCCTTGGGCCAAGCGATCAGCGCAAGGTGGTGCTGGCAACGTCCATCGCCGAAACCTCGCTGACCCTGCCGGATGTGCGGGTGGTGGTTGATGGCGGACGTGCGCGGCGGGCGCGGTTTGACGCAAGTTCCGGCATGTCGCGGCTGGTGACCGAACGGGTGACCCGCGCCGAGGCAGGACAGCGCCGGGGCCGGGCGGGGCGGGTTGCGGAAGGCATCTGCTACCGGATGTGGACGCGCGGCGAAGAGGGGGCGCTGGCGGCCTTTCCGCCTGCAGAAATCGAGGCGGCCGACCTGACCGGGCTTGCGCTTGAACTGGCCCTGTGGGGGGCAGAGGACCTGCCGTTCCTGACGCCTCCCAATCCCGGCGTTCTGACGGAGGCAAAAGCGTTGCTGGCGGGTCTGGGTGCGCTGGACGCAGGCGGCATCACCCCGCATGGCCGCAAGCTGGCGCAGCGCCCGCTGCATCCGCGTCTGGCGCATATGCTGGAGGTGGCAGGGCCCGGCGCGGCGTTGATCGCGGCGCTGATGACAGAACGCGACCCGCTGCGCGGCGCGCCGCCCGACCTTGCGCTGCGAGTGGCGGCGGTCACCGATCCGCGCCGGTTTGAGGCCGAACACAGCTTTGCCGTATCGCGCCCGGTGGTCGAACGGGTGCGGGCCGATGCGGCAAGACTGCGCGGCGGGCGGTCGAAGGGCGCGTCGGATGCGGGGTCGGGCAAGGGGCCTGATTCGGGGCTGACACTGGCGCAGATGGCGGCACTGGCCTATCCGGACCGGATCGGGTTGCGCCGCAAGGGCGAGGCGCCACGCTGGTTGCTGTCGGGGGGCAAGGGGGCGGCGATGGCCCCCGGCGGGCCGCTGGCACAGGCGCGGCTGATCGTGGCCACTGACCTTGACGGCGACCCGCGCGAGGCGCAGGTGCGTCAGGCCGTGGCCCTGACCGACCCCGAATTGCGCGCCGTGCTGGGCAACCGGATCGGCTGGCACGAGCTTTGCGAATGGTCGCGTCGCGAAGGCCGGGTGGTTGCGCGTCGTCAGGAGCGGCTGGGGGCCATCGTGCTGGAGGACCGCCCCTGGCCCGACGCCCCGCCCGACGCGCTGGCACGTGCGGCACTGGACGGGTTGCGTCTGCTGGGCCTGCCCTGGACCGCCGCCGCCCGCCGCCTGCGCGCCCGCATAGCCCTTGCCCGCAGCCCGGACTGGCCCGAGGTGACCGATGCGGCCCTGCTGGCCGACGACGGTCTGCTGCCGCATCTTGGCGGGGTGCGGACCGAGGCGGACCTGCGCGCGCTGGACCTGAGCGAACCCCTGAAGGCGCGGATCGGCTGGGACCGCATGGCGCAGACGGACCGCGCCGTGCCTGCGCAGTTCGAGACGCCGCTGGGCCGCCGCGTGCCCATCGACTATGACGGTGACACCCCCGCCATCGAGGTGCGTCTGCAAGAGATGTTCGGCGTGACCCTGCATCCGGTGGTCGGCATCGCGCGTCTGCCGGTGAAGATCACCCTGCTGTCGCCGGGCCAGAAACCGGTGCAGGTGACGTCGGACCTGCCGGGCTTCTGGGCCAATACCTATGCGGATGTGCGCCGTGACATGCGTGGCACCTATCCGCGCCACCCCTGGCCCGAGGATCCGACGGTGGCAGAGCCCACCTTGCGCGCCAAGCCGCGCGGGACCTGATGTCACAGGACCGGGGCGCTGCCCCGGACCCCGAGATATTTTTACCAGCAGGAAAGCGCGAGGTGACGCGGCGTTGAGGGTGACTTGGGGCCCTCCTTCGCTAAACTGGCGCAAAGGGAGACCCCGATGACCGACTTTCCGCACCTGCTGGCCCCGCTTGACCTTGGCCATGTGATCTTGCCCAACCGCGTGCTGATGGGGTCGATGCACACCGGGCTGGAGGAAACCGGCGACTGGGCCCGGGTGGCCGAGTTTTATGCGACCCGCGCGCGGGGTGGGGTGGCGTTGATCGTGACGGGTGGCATGGCGCCGAACCGCGAAGGCGGGGTGTTTCCCGGCGCAGCCGGGCTGTTCACGCCGCAAGACATCGCCAACCACCGCATCGTGACCGGCGCAGTGCAGGATGCTGGCGGGCGGATCGCGATGCAGATCCTGCATGCCGGGCGTTATGCCTATGGCAAGGAATGCGTTTCGGCTTCGGCGGTGAAATCGCCGATCTCGCCCTTTGTGCCGCGCGAACTGGACGAGGATGGCATCGAGAAACAGATCACCGACATCGTCACCGCCGCCGTGCGCGCCCGCGAGGCGGGTTATGACGGGGTCGAGGTGATGGGGTCCGAGGGATATTTCCTGAACCAGTTTCTGGTGACCCATGTCAACCGCCGCACCGACCGATGGGGTGGCAGCTATGCCAACCGGATGCGGTTGCCGGTCGAGGTTGTGGGGCGAATCCGCGCGGCGGTGGGGGCGGATTTCATCGTGATCTACCGGATCAGCCTGATCGATCTGATCCCCGATGGATCGACCTGGGACGAGGTGGTTTTGCTCGCACAGGCGGTTGAGGCGGCCGGGGCCAGCATGTTCAACTCCGGTATCGGCTGGCACGAGGCGCGGGTGCCGACGATTGCCACATCGGTTCCGCGCGCCGCATTTGCGCATCTGACGGCGCGGTTGCGCGAGGTGGTTTCCATCCCTGTGATTGCGTCAAACCGGATCAACACGCCGGGGGTGGCCGAGGGCATACTTGCCGCAGGGCAGGCCGATATGGTCAGCATGGCGCGGCCCTTCCTCGCCGACCCGGATTTCGTGGTGAAGGCCGCGACGGGCCGGGTGGCCGAAATCGCTCCCTGCATCGCCTGCAATCAGGCCTGTCTCGACCACACGTTTTCAGGCCGGATGACCTCGTGCCTTGTGAATCCCCGCGCGTGCCATGAGACCGAGTTGCGTGTCGAGCCAACGCCTGCGCCAAAGCGTATCGCTGTCGTCGGCGCTGGTCCGGCCGGGATGGCGGCGGCAATGACGGCGGCGGGGCGGGGGCACCGAGTGGTGCTGTTTGAACGGGCCGCACAGGTTGGCGGGCAGTTGAACCTTGCGCGCCGCGTGCCGGGGAAAGAAGAGTTTGACGGGCTGGTGGACTGGTTTGCCACGATGCTGGATCGGTCCGGGGTCGAGGTTCGGTTGAACACCGTAGCTTGCGAGGATGAGCTGAAGGGGTTTGACCGGGTCATCATCGCCACCGGGGTTCTGCCGCGCGATCCGGCCATTCCGGGGCAGGACCGCGCGTTGACCTACACCGAGGTGTTGCAGGGCGCGCCGGTCGGTCCGCGCGTGGCGCTGATCGGGGCCGGGGGGATCGGGTTCGATCTTGCCGAATTCCTGACGCATCAGGGCGTCAGCCCGACGCTGGATGCAGCTTTGTGGCGGCGCGAATGGGGCGTGTCGGACCCCGATACCGACCGGGGCGGGATTACACCGGCACAGCCTGAACCCGCCGCGCGCGAGGTCTGGCTGTTGCAGCGCCGATCCGAAAAGCCGGGGCGGGGTCTGGGCAAGACGACGGGGTGGATTCACCGCGCCAGCCTAAAGGCCAAGGGGGTTAAGATGATCGGCGGCGTCCGCTATGACGCGATCACCGACGCCGGGTTGCACATCACCCGCGACGGGGTGCCAGAGGTTCTGGCGGTGGATACGGTTGTGCTGTGCGCAGGGCAGGTGCCCGAACGCGGGCTGGCCGACCGGCTGATTGCGGCAGGGGTCGCGGTCGATGTGATCGGCGGGGCGGATGTGGCGGCCGAACTCGACGCCAAGCGGGCGATTGATCAAGGCGTGCGGCTGGCTGCGGCGATCTGAGGGCTGCTGGTGCGAGGCAGGCGGGACTTTCGCCTGCTGCGGGGTTGGCCTATGACCGCTCGGGACAATCAGGGGCAGGGCATGGGCAAGGACCGGCAACAGGCAAGGATCGGGCGTTGGGCCGTGGCCGCGATGTTCGGGGCGAACGGCCTGGTGATGGGGGCCTGGGCCCCGCAGATCCCACTGCTGTTGCCGCGACATCAGATCACCGAATCGACGCTGGGGCTGCTGATCCTCGGTCTGGGGATCGGGGCGGTCGGGTCGATGTTGTACTCGGGGCGGCTGATCGCGGCCTATGGCTCGCGCCGCGTGGTCGTATTGTTCGGGATGCTGCTGGCGCCCGTTTTGCCGCTGGTGGTGTTTGCGCCCAACATCGCGCTACTGGCGCTGGCGATGGCTGCGATGGGGGCGGTGATCGGCTGCATGGATGTGGCGATGAACGCCAATGCCATCGTCGTGGAACGGCGGCTGGGTCGGGCGATCATGTCATCCTCGCATGGGTTCTGGAGCCTTGGCGGCTTTGTCGGGGGCGCGCTGGGGGGGTTGGTTTTGGCGCGGATCGGGTCGCACTGGCAGGCGGTGCTGGTGGGGTTTTTGGTGGCGGCGATGGTGGCGGGGGCCGCCCGGTTTGTGGCCACCGACGACGCGGCTCCGATTGCAACCGCCGGACCTCGCCGGAAGACCGCGCTGTTCCCACGGCATGCCATTCTTTGGATACTGGGCGCGATGGCGCTGTTTTCGATGGTGCCCGAAGGTGCCGTGCTGGACTGGGCGGCGCTGTATCTGGCGCGCGACTTTGGCGCGGGCGTTGCGACATCCGGGCTTGCGTTTGGCCTGTTTTCCGCAACCATGGCGGTGATGCGGTTTGCCGGCGACAGTATCCGCAACCGGTTCGGTGCGGTGGTGACATTGCGGGCGTCGGGGCTGCTGGGCGCGGCCGGGATGCTGCTGGCGGCGCTGGCGCCAAGCGATGTCGTGGCGCTGATCGGGTTTGCCATCAGCGGCCTTGGGGTGGCCAATACGGTGCCCATCATGTTTTCCGCCGCAGGAAACCAGCCGGGCATCGCGCCCGGGGCCGGGATCGCCACGGTCACCATGCTGGGCTATTGCGGCATCCTGCTTGCCCCGTCCTCCATCGGCTTTGCGGCCGAGGCGGTCGGATTCCGCGTTGTCTATGCCATGCTTGCGGTGTTGCTGGTCGTGGTGGCTGCCCTGGCGGGGCAGGTAATTGCCGCCGATAGAACACCTGCTCAGGCGGCCAGCGTTCCCGCGACCTGACCTGCCGCACAGGGAATCGGCATGCCATCCCGTTGCCCCCGCCCAAACGGCTATTCCGGGTCGTTTTCGGGTACAGTACCTGCACTACCGGCCAACCCTGCCCGCAAAACAGCGCCAGACGGTCGGCCACCCGATCCTCGGCCTGCAGATCGGCGCGCGCGCGCACAGACAAGGTGCGGCGCGTCATCCCCATTTGCATGTCGATCACAACAAACGCGGTTTTTATCTTGTTTGCCCCTACGTTCCCGTTGCGCCCATGAAGTCTCCCTTGCCCACCTCGACCCCATTGTGGCGCAAGATCCCAAAGGCGGTGGCGGCGTGGAAATAGACCTGCGGCAACGAATAAACCGTCAGATACTGCAACCCCGGCATCGCCACATCCTGCCCGCGCATCTTGATCGTCACCACGCGTTCCGCCGCGCCGTCGAATGCCGCAGGGTCCAGCGCCAGCAAATAATCCCGCGCCTTGTGCAGCCGCACGATCAGTTCGGCAAAGCCGGTTTCGATGTCGGGAAACGACGGCACCTCGGCCCCGGTCAGCCGCGCTCCGGCACGTGCGCAGAAATCCGCCGTCAACTGCACCTGCCGGGTGAAGGTCAGCATGTCGAGGTAAAGCCGCGCCGTCAGCAAGGCGGCCGGGTCGATCTTGCGCGCGGTGCAATGCGCCTCGGCCTTGGCGATCATCGCGGCCAGCGCGGTCAAGGTGCGGGTCATCGGCGGCACGGTATAGGCAAACATCGGCGCTCTCCTGAAACGGTTTCCGCCAAGCTATGCCAGCCGATCACGCAGCACCAGTGCCGTACGCGCCAAGGCCGGGTGAGGGGGGTCGATCCCCCCGAGAACGGCAGCCCGTTTCAACATCAGCGCAGCCGTGTCAGAATGTCCGTGCTCGGATAGCCATCCGGAACCAGCCCGACCGACCGCTGAAAAGCCCGCACTGCCGCAACCGTCAACGGCCCGATCTTGCCATCCACCCCGCCCGGATCGAACCCCGCACCGCCCAGCCGGTCCTGCATCTCGATCCGTTCCGGCAAGGTCAGCGCGCGATACTCGCGCGGCCACGCGGCCTGAACGGGCGCGCCACCTTTGATCCGGTCGGCCAGATGCCCTACGGCAATCACATAGGCGTCGGCGGTGTTGTAGGTCTCGATCACATGAAAGTTCGAGAAAATCAGAAAGACCGCGCCTTTCGCTCCGCCCGGCAGCAGCACCGATGCCAATCCGTCGTCGGGCAACGTCCCGCCATCCCACGGCGCAACCCCCAACGCCTGCCAGTCTGCAACCGTCCGCTTCACCCGCTCGCCCGTCTCGCCATAGTCGAAGCCGTCGGGCAGCCGCACCTCCAGCCCCCACAACTGCCCTTTGGTCCAGCCGTTCTTTGCCAGATAGGCAGCGGTCGAGGCCAGCGCGTCTGCCGGGTCATCGTCCCAGATGTTCCGCCGCCCGTCCCCGGTGAAATCGACGGCAAAGCTGTGATAGGACGTTGGCATGAACTGCGTATGCCCCATCGCCCCGGCCCAACTGCCCACCATCCGGTCTGCCGTCGTGTCGCCAGATTGCAGGATCTGCAACGCGGCCAGCAACTGCGCTTCAAAGAACGCGCCGCGCCGTCCGTCATGGGCCAGAGTCGCCAACGCCTCGATCGTGCGCACATCGCCGCGCACCGCGCCATAAGCCGATTCCAGCCCCCAGATCGCCACCACCACCTCTTTGTCGACGCCGTAAGCAGCCTCGATCCGCTCCAGCAGGTCGCCATGCTTCGCCAACGCCTTCTTGCCCCCCGCGACCCGACCTTCCGACGTGGCGGTATCAAGATAATCCCAGATCGTCTTGGTGAACTCGTTCTGGTTGCGGTCGCGCCGGACCACATCGGGCAAAAGCCCGAGGTCGGTCATCGCGGCATCGAACACCGCCGCGCTGATCCCCGCCGTCAATGCGCGGCCCCGAAACCCCGCGATCCAGCCCTGCAACCCTGCCGTCGTGCCTGCGGTTTGCGTCACTTCCACCCTCTCACGCATGGGCAGCCCTTCGCCCATCGCACCGCTGGCGAGGCAAAAACCCAAGATCAGCGGTAACACCCGCATGGCGGCTCCACGATTGTCTGCCCTTTGGAAACAGTCTAGCGGCAAAGCCCCCGCCCGCAACCTACTTGCGCTTGCGGATCACCTTGCGTTTGGCGTCCTTGGCCGCAAACTTTCCCGGTTTGCGCGGCTGATAGCCTTTGGTGGGCCGACCGGTCGGCAAGGTGCGATCCTCCAGCATCAACAGGTCCAGCGCGAGCCCCCCGGTGATCGGCACCGCCTCGGCCAACCGCACGGTCACCCGTTGCCCGATGCCGATGGTCACGCCGGTATCGGCCCCCATCAGCGTCTGGGTGGTCGCGTCATAGTGGAAAAACTCGCGCCCCACCGACCGGATCGGGATCAGGCCATCGGCCCCCGTCTCATCCAGCTTGACGAACAGCCCGAACCGCTGCACGCCCGAGATGCGCCCGGTAAACTCCGCCCCCACCCGGTCGGCCAGATAGGCAGCAAGATAGCGATCCACCGTATCGCGTTCCGCCGCCATGCTGCGGCGTTCGGCGTCCGAGATCAGCTTGGCGGTTTCGTCCAGCGCGTCCACATCCGCCTTTGACAGCCCGTCGGTCCCCCAGCCATGCCCGGCGATCAACGCGCGGTGCACGATCAGGTCGGAATAGCGCCGGATCGGACTGGTGAAATGCGCATAGTTGCGCAGCGCGAGGCCAAAGTGGCCGAAATTTTGCGGGTTGTAATAGGCCTGCGTCATGCTGCGCAGCGTGGTCAGGTTCATCAATTCGTCGAATTCGGTGCCCTGCGCCTGCTCCAGCAGCCGGTTGAGGTGCCGGGTCTGCAACACCTGTCCCTTGGCCAGCACGAAACCCGACGCCTCTGCCACTTCGCGCAGCGCCTCCAGCTTTTCGGGGCTGGGTTCTTCGTGCACCCGGAACAGCAGGGGCTGCTTCAGCCGCACCAACTCTTCGGCAGCGGCCACGTTGGCTTGGATCATGAATTCTTCGATCAGCTTGTGCGCATCAAGGCGATCCCGGTAGGCGACTGACAGAACCTGCCCTTCATCCGACAAGATGATCTTGCGTTCGGGCAGATCAAGGTCCAGCGGCTGGCGCAGCGCGCGGGCAAGCTTGGTTGCATCGTAGGCCGCATAAAGCGGGGTGATCACCGTCTCCATCAGCGGCCCGGCCACTGCATCCGGATTGCCGTCCTGCGCGTCCTGAACCTGCGCGTAGTGCAATGATGCGCGGGACCGCATCAACCCCCGGGTAAACCGATGGCTGACCTTGGCCCCCTGCGAATCCAGCACCATCCGCACCGCCAGACAGGGCCGGTCCACATCGGCATGCAGACTGCACAAATCGCCGGACAGCACATCGGGCAGCATCGGCACCACGCGGTCGGGGAAATAGGTCGAATTGCCGCGCCTGCGCGCCTCGCGGTCGAGGGCGTTGCCGGGCCGAACGTAGTGGGCGACGTCGGCAATCGCGACCCAGACGACAAACCCTCCGGGGTTTTTCGGGTCAGGATCAGCTTCGGCAAACACCGCGTCATCGCGGTCCCGCGCGTCGATGGGGTCGATGGTGACCAGCGGCAGGTCGCGCAAATCTTCGCGATTGGCCAAGCCTGCGGGTTGCGCTGCATCGGCTTCCGCGATCACAGCATCGGGGAAATGATCGGGGATGCCGTGCTGATGAATGGCAATCAGGCTGACGGCCTTTGCGCCTGACGGATCACCAAGCCGGGCCACGATCCGCGCCTGCGGCAGGCCCATCCGGCGGTTGCCCACCTGTTCGGCCTCGACCAGCTCGCCATCGCGGGCGCCCCCCATCGCATCGCGGGCCACCCGCCACTCCTTGTCGGCCCCTTTGTCGATGGGCACGATCCGCCCGCCCTCGTCATTCGCGCGAAACACCCCCAGCACTTTCAACGGGTTGGACCCGATCTTGCGAATGAGCCGGGCGGTGTAGTCGTGATCTTCGCCCTCCACCGCCGTCAACCGCGCCAGAATCCGGTCGCCCTCGCCCAATGCTGGATCGCCCTTTTGCGGGTTGATCAGGATGCGCGCGGTGCCTGTCTCATCTTCCATCGCGCGGGCATAAAGATCGCCCTGCGCATCGGGGGCCAGCACCACCAGCATCCCCACGGGCGGCAAGGTGCCCGCCTCGCGAAAATGCCGCTCGCGCCGTTCCAGTGCGCCGTCCGCCTCCATCTCGCGCAGCAGGCGTTTCAGGTCGATCCGGGCGTCCCCCTTGATGCCAAAGGCGCGGGCGATGTCGCGCTTGGCCGATTGGGTTGGGTTGTCCGCGATCCATTGCAGGATCTGCTCTTTGGTGGGAATTGCGTTCATAGGCTGCGAAATAGCATGAAAAAGCGCTACCTTCTACTGCCCAAGATGCGCCTCGCCCCGCGCCTCCGCCAAGGCCATCTGCCGCTGCCGTTCGCGAAACCGCGCCCGGTCGGCATCCGAGTATTCCGGCAGACAGGTCGCACAGGACACGCCCTGTTCAAATCCCGGCCCCGTCCGTTGATCCGCCGTCAAGGGCCGCCCGCAGGCCCGGCAAGTGGTATGCGGGCCGGGAATCAACCCGTGGCCCACCGACACCCGGTCATCAAAGACAAAGCACTCCCCCTGCCACAAGCTTTGCGTGACCGGCACCTCTTCCAGATATTTCAAAATTCCGCCCTGCAGGTGAAAGACATCCACAACCCCTTGGTCCAACAAGTAATTCGTTGATTTCTCGCACCTGATACCCCCGGTGCAGAACATCGCGATCCGTTGCCCATGAAACCGTCCCTTGTTGGCCTGCCACCATGCCGGAAAGTCGCGGAACGTGTCGGTGCCGGGATCCACAGCACCCTCGAACGTGCCAATCGCCACCTCATACCCGTTGCGAGTATCAATCACCGCCACATCCGGGGCGGCAATCAGCGCGTTCCAGTCGGCAGGGGCTACGTAATGGCCCACCGATGCGCTCGGATCGACGTCTGGTTGCCCCATCGTCACGATTTCCCGCTTGACCCGTACCTTCAGGCGGCGAAACGGCCCCGCGTCGGCAAGGCTTTCCTTCCAGACCAGATCACCACAGCCGGGCAGCGCCCGAATGGCCGTCAATACCTTGTCGATCCCCGCCCGAGACCCCGCAATCGTGCCGTTGATCCCCTCGGGCGCCAGCAGCAGCGACCCCTTCACCTCAGCCGCCGCGCACACCGCCAACAGCCCCACCCGCAGCGCGGCAGGGTCGGCAAATCGGGTGAAATGGTATAGCGCGGCAACCGTCAGCATGGTCAGCCCTTGCCGGAGTGCCGCCCCAAAATCAAGCCCTTGTCTTGACGATGCTTCGCCGTCCGCCTACCGATGGTGCCCGAAGTGGAGACCGCCGATGCACCCCGCCACAGACGCCTTGATCGTGATCGATGTCCAGAACGACTTTTGCCCCGGTGGCGCGCTCGCCGTGGCTGGCGGAGACGAGGCGGTAGGCGCGATCAACGCCGCAATGAGCGATTTTGCTTGTGTGGTGCTGACGCAAGACTGGCACCCGCACGACCATGCGTCGTTCGCAGCGACCCAACGGGCCGAGCCGTTTTCCACCGCGATGATGCCCTACGGCGCGCAAACCCTGTGGCCCACCCATTGCGTGCAAGGCTCCGATGGGGCCGCTTTCCACCCCGGTCTGCGGACCAAGCCTGCACAGATGATCATCCGCAAAGGTTTTCGTCCAGCCATCGACAGCTATTCGGCGTTTTTCGAGAATGACCGGACCACAACGACCGGACTTGACGGCTATCTGCGCGCGCGCGGGATAGAGTCGGTCGTTCTGGCGGGGCTTGCCACCGACTTTTGTGTGGGATTTTCGGCGCTGGATGCGGCGCGGCTGGGGTATGAGGTCGCGGTGCGGCTGGACGCTTGCCGGGCGATAGACCTTGATGGATCGCTGGAACAGATGCTGGACCGGATGCGCAGCGCCGGCGTGCGGCTGGTCGGCTGACATGGTCGATATCGCCACCCGCGTCTGGAACCACAAATGGAAGATCGACCCGATCGTGCGGTCGCTGATCGATACTGATTTCTACAAGCTGTTGATGTGTCAGTCTGTTTTCCGCAATAAGCCCGACACTCGGGTCGAATTCAGCCTGATCAACCGCACGAAATCAATCCGCTTGGCCGAGTTGGTCGACGAAGGCGAGTTGCGCGAACAGCTTGACCATATGCGCAGTCTGTCGCTGACAAGGGGCGAAAGCACCTGGCTGCGCGGCAATACGTTTTACGGAAAACGCCAGATGTTCCGATCCGATTTCATGGAATGGTTCGAAGGCATGCGCCTGCCGCCCTACCATCTGGAAAAGCGCGACGGTCAATATGAACTGACGTTCGAAGGCCGCTGGCCCGAAGTGATGCTGTGGGAAATTCCAGCGCTGTCGATCCTGATGGAGTTGCGCAGCCGCGCGGTTCTGGGGCGGATGGGGCGGTTCGAGATTCAGGTGTTGTACGCCCGCGCCATGACCAAACTGTGGGAAAAACTGGAACGGTTGCGTGCCATCGACGGTCTGCGGATCGCCGACTTCGGCACGCGGCGTCGCCATTCCTTCATGTGGCAGGACTGGGCCGTGCAGGCGATGAGGGAAGGGCTGGGCGATACATTCATCGGCACCTCTAATTGCCTGATCGCAATGCGGCGCGAAGTCGAGGCTATCGGAACGAACGCTCATGAATTGCCGATGGTCTATGCCGCGCTTTCCAACAGTGACGCCGAACTGGCGCAGGCCCCCTATCAGGTTCTGGCCGACTGGCACGAAGAACACGACGGCAATCTGCGGATCATTCTGCCCGACACCTATGGCACCGAAGGCTTTTTGAATCGCGCCCCGGATTGGCTTTCCCAATGGACCGGGATGCGCGTGGACAGCGGCGATCCGGCGGCGGCGGCCGAACTGGCGATCCGCTGGTGGCGGGACCGCGGCGAGGATCCGACAACGAAACTGCTGATCTTTTCCGACGGTTTGGATGTTGAACAGATCGAAGCTTTGCATCGCCAGTTTTCGGGCAGGGTGCGGGCGTCCTTTGGTTGGGGCACCATGTTGACCAATGACTTCAAGGGGTTGTCCGAAGATGACGGACTTGCGCCGTTCAGCCTTGTCTGCAAGGCCGTGTCGGCGAATGGGCGACCAACGGTGAAACTTTCTGACAATCCGAACAAGGCGCTGGGGCCCGCGTCCGAGATCGCGCGTTACAAACGCGTGTTTGGGGTCGGGGTGCAGACGTCACAGACTGTCACGGTATGATCCTGTCGGCAAAGCCAAGACAGCGCGCCAGATGGCTGCGGTGAATGGGGTCATCCGAGGCAAGCCGGGGCATCGTCCAGCCCACCGACGCACAGGCGCGCATCAATGTGAACATCTCGACGGTTTCGCGCGCCATCGGACGCAGGGCTGCGTAACCGTCGATCAGGGCATCGCGCAGATCGGCATAGGCAGGTTCTGCCAGATTGCCCAGCATCGCCGTCCCAAGGTCATAGCCGCGATAACCGAAACCTGAATCGTCAAAGTCGATCAGCCAAAGAGAACGATGGTTCACTAAAACATTCTCTCGCAACACATCGGCATGGATCAGACCTAAATCGTCGCCTTCCATCGCCAATCGGCCCGCCAGCCAGTCCCGCACTTGGTGCAGCCGCAGGGATTGCGCAGTGGTCGCCGCTGGATGCTGCCAAAACCGCCCCCATAAAGGCGTCTCCCCGACAAGACCCGGCCCATCCCAGCGATGTCGGGTGAAATCGGCGGGCAGGGTCAGCCGGTCTGTCGCATCGTGCATTTGCGCCAGCAGTCGCCCGAGCGCCCGGTGTTGCTCCAACAAAACAGTCAGCGACGCATTCAGCGGCACCCCGGTTTTCCCCAGCGCCTCGCCGTCTTGCCACCGGATCGCCGAGGCAAGCCGCCCATCCGGCAAGGTCACCAGCACCGCGCCGTCCTGCGCCGTCATTGGGCGAGGAACCGCGACCCCGGCATCTGCAAGCGCCGCGCACCACCACAGTTCCGACCGGATTGCGGCGGGGTGCTGATAGCCTTGGCGGTGCAGTCGCAAAGCTGCCCGACCGTCCGGTGTTTCGATCTCGAACACCGCGTTTTCACGCGCGCGGATCAGGCGCACCACACGACCTTGCCAATACAGCGCCGCCTGTTCAGCTTGATTGTGAACGATCATGCGGTATCCAGCGCCGCTTGGATAGCATCGGCAAGCAGATCGGCGTGTTTAATCGAAAACGGCATCGGCGGACGGATTTTCAGAATGTTCGCCCCCCGCCCGATGCGGTTCAAAAGGAACCCGCGTTCGACCAGATCCTCGACCAGATCACCGGCGAAATCGCCAGCCGGGGTCAGACCGTCAGTGGTGAATTCAACGCCAAAGAACATCCCGGTTGCCCGTGCCTCGGTCAGGAATGGGTGACGCAAGGCGCGCAACCGGTCCAGAAGATAGGCCGACACACAGGCGGCGTTTTCCTGCAATTCCTCGTCCTTTATCACATCCAGAACCGCCAGACAGGCCGCCGCTGATACTGGATTTCCACCGAAGGTGTTGAAATATCCGAAAACTTCGCGAAACGCGCCCATCACGTCGGGTCGCGCCAGAACCGCCGCCACCGGATGTCCGTTGCCCATCGGCTTGCCCACCGTGACGATGTCGGGCGCGAACCCCAGCGCGTCATGGCCCCAGAAGTGACTGCCCATCCGACCCAGACCCGGCTGCACCTCGTCCGAGATCATCAACCCACCGGCCGCCCGCACTGTCGCCGCCGTCGGGTGCAGGAAGTCAGAAGGCAGCAAAGGCAAACCTTCGTTCGCAAATACAGGGCAGATCATCAGACAGGAAAAACCGAAACCGGCGTTTTCCAGATCCTGCGCCGCCGCAGCGACGTTGGCGGCAAACGTCTGTGCCTGCCCGGCTACGTCGCCCCCCACCGGGCGCAAGCCATCGGGTGCCGGCACCAGCCGCACATTCGGCCAACGCCCACCGATTGGCTGACGGCGTGTGGAAAGCTGCGACACCGCCATGGTATTGCCGTGATAGGTGGCATCTGTCGCGATGATCCCTGTCTTGCCGGTCACCGCCTGTGCCATCCGCAAGGCAATGTCGTTCGCCTCGGACCCGGTGCACACCATGATTGCCTGCGAAATTCCGTGGCTCAGCGTCGCCGTCAACCGGTCGATATAGTCAAGGACGCCCTCGTGCAGATACCGGGTATGGGTGTTCAAAACCGCCGCTTGTGCTGCAATCGCCGCCACCACTCGCGGATGACAATGGCCGACATGGGCGACATTGTTATAGCAATCCAGATAGCGTCTCCCGTCGCTGTCCCACAACCATACGCCTTCACCACGCACAATATGAACGGGTGTTCGGTAAAACGTCGGGATGTTCGGACCCATCAACCGTGCCCGACGGTCCAGCAGCGACTCTGTCATTCCTCGTCCCCCACTTTGCCGCGCATCGCCTTGACCTCGCCGCGCTGCGCCTTGGCCGCAATGCGGCGCATCTGGCTGCCCCATGTCGGCTTGGTGGCTACGCGGCGTTTCGGCGGCACCAGTGCCTCACGGATCATGTGGGCCAACCTGTCGCGCGCAATTTCGCGGTTGCGGGCCTGACTGCGGGTGTCTTCGACCTGCAGCACGAGGGCGCCTTCGTTGGTCCAACGCCGTCCGGCCAGCCGCTTCAGCCGTGCCTTGACCGACACCGACAGGTGGGGGGATCTGTCCGCCTCGAACCGCAACTCGACCGCGGTAGACACCTTGTTGACGTTTTGCCCACCAGGCCCTGACGACCGCATGAAGCTTTCGGTCAGTTCCCAATCGGCAATCGTCAGTGTGTCGGTGATGCGCAACATGCCATTTTATCGCACGGGACCCAAGCAAGAGAAAGGGCTGCGAACAGAGAAAGGGTTGCCCGTGCAAGGCAACCCTTTCCGAGTTCAAGGAGATGAGCCAGTTAGGAAACTGCCCCAACCATGGATGGGTTTTTCAGGGGTCTGCCCCTAGAAAACACCCTCCATGGCTGTCCCGACACGTCTCTCCAATATCACTCTAGACACTGGATCACCTCCTTTCAAAATGGTTGCCGATAAAGGTAGCCTGCCACAGATTTTGTGTTTGTCAAAATATTTTACGCTACCCGTGCCGTCATTTTTGCGACCATCAGGCGAAACGGCAGCAATGCAACCAACGCGATCCCAAGCTTCAAGCACAGATCCGCCATGGCCAGCGAAACCCAGAACGGCGCTATCGGTCCCAGACCCAGAAGCGGCGTCGCGGTATTGGCCCAAGACACGTCGTTGCCCGGTTCCAGCCAGAACAGCGCACCCGAAAATGCAACGCTGAAAAAGATCGCGGTATCCAGTGACGACCCCACAACGGTCGAGATCAGAGGCGCACGCCACCATGCCGAATGGCGCAGCCGGTCGAACAGCGTCACGTCCAGCAGTTGCGCCGCCAGAAACGCAAGGCCCGACGCCCCCGCGATCCGCAGGGTAACCAGCGGTCCGAACTCGCCCATCACCTGCGTGCCGATAAACGAACAGGCAAGCCCAACCGCAAACCCCGCCAGCACCACGCGGCGGGCGGCGGCCACGCCTTGCAGGCGGTTGGTCAGGTCGGTGACCAGAAACGCAAAAGGGTACGTAACGGCCCCCCACGTCAGATAGCCGCCCATCGGGATTTGAACAAGGATGTTTGACGCCGTCACGATGACGGCCATGGCAAGAATGCCAGGCAGAAGTTTGTGCATTTTATTTTCCGTTTTTTACAAGGTCGCGGAGACTTGGCCCATTGAGGGACGGCGCGGTCTAGCGCCGCGACGGGACGTTGTCAATCGGGCAGGCTATATTCGACGATCTCGGTGACTTGCAGGGCAAAGAAGTTGTCGTCCGAAATCAACGTGGCCCGCAAACCGTCTGGCGCGCGCCAGATCGACATGCCCTCCAGATTGTCATGGCGACCGACCTTGGTTTGCAACAGGATTTCGCCGTCAGAGAACCCGTTGGCGCCAAGGTCAAAGCGGCGCAGGCGGCTGGCAAAGCCGGTCAGGCCGTCGAACCGGCGTTCCAGCAGATAAAACCGGCCATCGGGGCCGAAATCGGCAGAGACAGGAAGAAAATTGCCGATCCGGGGCAGCGTCAGCGGGTCGCGCCATTTGCCGTTTCGAAACACATGGACCGGAATCATCCGACCGACCGGGGCCTCGGGCACCGTGTAAAGCGTGCCTTGCGCGTCGATGGCCAGCGCCTCAAGGCTTTGGTTGCTTGGCAGCAGCGCAAAAGCCGGGTTGTCAGGCAGATCGACCGGAACCGCGTTCAGCCCCGCAAAGCGCGAAACCCGGCTTATGTTTTCGAACGAAACGAAAACCTGCCCATCCGCCCCGATCGCCAGACCTTCGCTGTCGGACCGCCGACCGCTTGGTGCGGTGCCTTTGGCCGGCCGCAGGCGGGTCATCGGCCCAAGTTGCAAAGAAGCCACAGTCCCTTTGGCATCCCGCAGGATCAGCCCCCGCGCATAGGCACCCCGGTCCGAAACCGCAATCATGTCGGTGCCGCTCGGTCCGACCCACAATGCCGAAAAACCGCCAAACAAAGGGTCCTGGCTTGTCAGAGTGACGGCCCCGATCAGGGCAGCCTCTTCCGATTTGCGCGACGAATCGGACGTGGCACTGCCATCAATCCCACACGCCAGAACCAGCCCTGCGGCTAGTCCGAGGACAATACGGCGGCGCATTGGGTGGGCAGGTCAGCCATGGTAAACTCTCTGGGGCGCTTTTTGCGCGGGCCGTCTTCGGCCTTTGGTTTCTTTGTGCTCGTCTTGGGCGGGTTTAGATAGTCGGTCACCCACCAAGTCAATGTCTCGTCGCAGCCATTGCCGCCATTTGAAAGCTCGACAACCGTCGGCGACTGGGTTTGGCACAATTTTGCGCCTTTGGGGCATTTCAGTCGCACATGAAAATGGGTGTCATGTCCGGCAACCGGGCGAATTTTCTGCAACCACCCCTTGTCCTTTTTGGTGGCGGTCTTGCATATTTCCAACTTTACCGCCGCCGCCACAAAGATCCGGTCCACCCGGTCGTCAGAGGCTGCCGCGCGCAGCAGCGCCTGGTGGCTGGGGGTCCAGTTGGCCGTCACCGATCTTTGATCCGCGGATCGCACCGGGATCGAGCTGATCTTTTCGCGGTCCACCCGCGAAAGGTTCAGCCTTCGGGGTGGCAACATCCAGATGTCGGCATCCAGCCCGATCTGATGGCTGGCATGACCGCTGGTCATCGGCCCACCGCGCGGTTGGCTGATGTCGCCGATGTAAAGCCCGGCCCAGCCGATCCGCTGCGCCTCTTGCGACAGGTCGCGAATATATTCGATCATCTCGGGCTGGCCAAAATTCCGTTCGCGCGACAACCGCATCGCCTGCCAGCCTGGCCCGGTTTCCGGCAATTCCACCATCCCCGCCCCGCAGCCCCGCGCGTAACTGCCCACCGGCATCGGGTTTTGCGCCGACGGTGCAGGCTTGGCTCCGAACAACTGGTTGGCAAGGTTCTGTGCGGCCACCGGCAGCGGCAACAACAGGGCAAGAGTCACTAGCAGCCTGATCATGTGGTTTCACCCTTTGGTTTGACCCAGATTAACAGCACAAGACCGATGGCGAACAGGCCAATCACCGGCGATATGCCCAATCGTGCCGATCCGGTCAGGTCGGTTGTCACCGCGATCAGGAATGGCGAGATGAAACTGGCGACCTTGCCCGACAGCGCGAACAACCCGAACGCTTCGGCGGCCTGGTCAGGGGTGGTGTGGCGCAGCATCATCGTGCGGCTTGCCGCCTGCAACGGCCCGCCTGCAGCCCCGATCAACGCGCCGCAGACGAAAAACACGATGTCAGCGCTGTTTGACGCGGGGTTCAGCGGGATGCCCCAGACACTTTCGCGGGTCATTCCCACGATCACCAGACAAACCAGCATCAGCACCAAGATGGACCACGCAATTACCGGTTTCGGCCCAAACCGTTTGTCGAGGTTGCCGCCGATGTAGGCCGCAATCATTGCCGTGATCGCCCCGATGATCCCGAAAACGCCGATCTGGATCGTCTCCCACCCCAACACGTTCAGCGCATAGACCCCGCCAAAGGCATAAAGCGCGTTCAGCGCGTCGCGGTAGGCCAGCGACGACCCCAGATACGCCGTCAGACTGGCTCGAAACCGCAAGGACCGCAGCAAATCGAGCAGACTGCCCATCGCCGCCCCGATCCGCAGAGGCCGCCGCGCCACCCGCGGCTCTCGCACCCACAGGAAAAACGGGATCATGAAAACCGCATACCATACAGCACTGAAAGGCCCCACCGCCCGCGTACCCTCGCGCGCCTCGGCCTCGAGCCCGAACAGCGGGTCAAGACCCAGCAGCGTTTTCCCGGTGGTGGCACTTTCGGCAAAGAACAGCAGCATCGTGATCAGCGCCAGCAACCCGCCAAGATAGCCGAACGCAAAGCCCCGCCCCGAAATCGCGCCCAACTCGTCATGCGCCGACAGCGACGGCATCAGCGCGTTGGTGAAGATCGTCGCAAACTCCATCCCGATGAAACCTATGCCAAAAAAGCACACGGCCCAGAACAGCATCCCTGCTTCGCCGCCCGGTGCCACGTACCACAACCCGTAAGCCCCAACGACGTAGAAGCCCGAAAATACCCAGACCCACACCAACCTGCGCCCGGTGCTGTCTGCAATCGCCCCCAGGATCGGCGCGCACACCGCGATGACCAACGATGCAATGGTCAGCCCGTAACCCCAATAGGATTGCGCTGCGGCCTTTGCCGCCTCGGCCTCCATCCCGGTGCCCATATAATAGCCCCGCGCGGTTTCCGCGAAATAGGGACCGAAAACGAACGTCAGCAGCAGCGTGTTGTACGGCTGGCTGGCCCAATCAAAAAAATACCAGCCCCAGACCCGTTGTTTCTGCGTCGCCATCGCCGCCCCAATCCGCTTTTCGCTGATCAAGCCTGAATTGACGGCGTCACGCAAGCATGACAGTCAACGGATCAACCGCCCAACGGCGGCCATGGGCGTTGCGCGTCCGCCGCACTCCACGCCTGCACCCATTCGGGCAGGACCGGACTTTGTTCGGGGTGCCCCATGGCGCGCATCACTTGGGCAGGCGGCACAATTCCGTCTTTGGATGCGACAGCAGTCCGCAACAGCATCTGGCTGGTGCATTCGCTCTTCCGCCACATGCTTTGATCCATATACAGAAATCGCGTATCCCACTCGATCACCCGGCTGCGCATCTCGAACCGGTCGAACATGCGCACACGCCGCCTGTAACGGGTCGAGGCCCCGGCAACCGTCATGCCCCAGCCATGCGACTTGGCCAGCTTGTCGAACCCCATCCGGCGCGCCATCGGCAACCGCCCCAAATCATACAGCGTCAGAGTGCGGCCGTTGTTCAGCTCCATCCACGGGTCGATGTCCTGCGGCTGGCAAATGTGGTGGCTGATGTGGGTGTCGAACAGGCCAAGCTTCGGCAAGTTGCGGAATTTCCAAAGCTGGTGAAACATGCGCAGATAGGGATACATCGGTGGCTCCTTTGTGCGTGGCCTGCCCCGCGCCGCCCGCGCCGTCAAGGAAAACGCCGCGTAAGGATTGCCCTTTGCGCGGGGGGGCGTTACCTCTGCCGCATCTTTGACGTTGTGGAGCGCGCGATGACCTCGATCCTGCAAATCCTGCTGCTGATCCTAGATATCGTGCAGTGGATCATTCTGGCCCACATCATCATGTCGTGGTTGATCAACTTTCAGGTCTTGAACCTGCGCCAGCCGCTGGTTTCGCAAATCTGGGATGCGCTGAACCGCATTCTTGAACCGCTTTATTCTCGTGTTCGGTCCATCTTGCCGAACATGGGCGGCGTGGACCTTGCCCCGCTGGTGGTGTTGGTCGCGGTCTATGCCCTGCGGATCGTCCTGATGAACAATGCCAATCTGTTCTTGTGACCTTAACGCGGCCTTGACGCGCGCCATGACAGATTGACCCCGATGCAATCCGACCCCCGTACCTTGCTGCAATCGGTTTTCGGCTTCCCCGACTTCCGTCCGGGGCAGGAAGAGATTGTGGATGCCGTTCTGGCGGGCCGCAACACGCTGGCCATCATGCCGACCGGCGGCGGCAAATCGCTGTGTTTTCAACTGCCCGCGCTGTGCCGGTCTGGCGTCACGGTTGTCATCTCTCCCCTCATCGCCCTGATGCGCGATCAGGTCCGCGCGTTGCGGGCGACCGGGGTGAATGCGGGCGCGTTGACCAGCGGCAATACCGACGAGGAAACCGAAGAGGTGTTCGCGGCGCTGGACGCGGGCGAGATGAAGCTGCTTTACATGGCCCCCGAACGGCTGGCGGCGTCTGCGACCATGCCGATGCTGCGGCGCATCGGCGTCAGCATGATCGCGGTGGACGAGGCGCATTGCGTGTCGCAATGGGGCCACGACTTTCGCCCCGACTACCTGCGCATCGGCGCGCTGCGGGCCACACTGGATGTCCCGCTGGCCGCTTTCACCGCCACGGCGGACGAGGAAACACGCAGCGAAATCGTCACCCGGCTGTTCGGCGGCGCCGCCCCCGAAACCTTCCTGCGCGGGTTCGATCGCCCCAACATCCATCTCGCCTTTGCCGTCAAGGCCGGCCCACGCGAACAGATCCTGGGCTTCGCCGCCGCCCGCCGGGGCCAGTCCGGCATCGTCTATTGCGGCACCCGCGCCAAGACCGAAGTGCTGGCGCAGGCCCTGCGCGAGGCGCGCCATTCCGCCTGCCACTACCACGGCGGCATGGACCCCGAAGAACGCCGCCGCGTGGAAATCCGGTTTCAGCAAGAAGACGGCCTGATTGTGGTGGCTACCATCGCCTTCGGCATGGGCATCGACAAACCCGATATCCGTTGGGTCGCCCATGCCGATTTGCCGAAATCCATCGAGGGATATTATCAGGAAATCGGCCGGGCGGGGCGCGACAGCGCGCCCGCCGAAACTCTGACGCTGTATGGCCCCGACGACATCCGACTGCGCCGCAGCCAGATCGACGAAGGTGCCGCGCCACCCGACCGCAAGGCCGCCGATCACGGCCGCCTGAACGCGCTCTTGGGTCTGGCCGAGGCTGTGGCCTGCCGCCGTCAGGTCCTGCTGGGCTATTTCGGCGAAACTTCGGTCCCCTGCGGCAATTGCGACCTTTGCGACCGCCCGGTGACGGTGTTCGACGCGACCGATGCGGTGCGCAAGGCGCTCTCGGCGGTGCTGCGCACCGGCGAGTGGTTCGGCGCAGGGCATCTGATTGACATCCTGACCGGCACTCCGACGGCCAAGGTCCGAGAACGCGGGCATGACCAGTTGCCGACCTATGCCGTGGGCCGCGAGTTGTCGAAACCGGCATGGGGGGCGGTGTTCCGGCAGATGATGGGCCGCGACCTCGTGCGCCCTGACCCCGACCGGCACGGGGCCTTGCGGATGACCGACGCCGCCCGCCCGATCCTGCGCGGCGAGGAACGGATTTCCCTGCGCCAGGACACCATCAGTTCCGCCACCGCCCCGCGCGTTGCCATCAAGTCAATGGTGGCCGAAGAGCACGCGGATCTTTTGTCGGCGCTCAAGGCCAAACGTCGCGCGCTGGCCGAGGCGGCAGGCGTGCCCGCCTATGTGGTCTTTCCCGACCGCACCCTGATCGAGATGGCCGAAAACCGCCCCACAACGCTGGACCAGATGATGGGGATTACCGGGGTTGGTGCGAAAAAGCTGGAAAGCTATGGCGCGGCCTTTGTGCAAGTGATCACCGGAGCCGCCGCTGCGCCGGTGCACCCCGCGCGGCGCAAACTGGCCGGGCAAGACGCAGGCGCTGTCTTTGACCGGCTGGCCGAAGTGCAACTGACGCTGGCGCGGGGGGCCGACGGCACCGGTAAACATCTGTCCTGCACCCATTCCACCCTGCGCCAGATTGCACAACAGCGGCCAAGCACGCTGTCCGACCTCGACCGCATATCGGGCATGGGAGGCCCGAAAACCGAACGGTTCGGCAAGGCCTTTCTGCAAGTGCTGTCCGAGGCTTAGGTTCCCGTCGCGGCCTCGACCATCCGCTCGATCGGCCGCGCCTCTGCCGGGCAATGGGTCAGCAACGCGTCGATCAGCGCGGCCTTGCGCAACGGTTTCGTCATGTAGTGGTCGATCCCGGCGGCCAGAATGCTGTCGCCGTCGCCATCCATCGCATGCGCGGTCAGGGCGATAATCGGCATATGGCTTTTGCCAGCCTCCAGATCGCGGATCGCGCGGGCTGCCTCGCGTCCGTCCATTTCGGGCATCGAAATATCCATGAAGATCAGATCGGGGCGGAAGCTTTGAAACAGCTCCACCGCCTCGCGCCCGTTGTTGGCGAACACCAGATCGACGTCCAGATCGCGCATCATCTTCTGGAACACCAATTGATTGGTGCGGTTGTCCTCGGCGCACAGCAACCGCATCGGGCGCCGCGCATGCGGGGCCAACAGCACGGTTGCGGGCGGTTGCACCACCACAGGGGCCGTCAGGGCTTGCAATCGGCGGTAAAGATCCGACCGCAGGATCGGCTTTTGCAGTACCGCCGTCAGCGCCGCCTCGTCATCCGCATCCTTTGCGACGGATGGGTTTGACGACAGCAGCACAATCGGCATTGTCAGACCCATGGCCCGGATCCGTTGCGCAAGCTGCAACCCGTCCATCTCGGGCATGTTGTGGTCGGTCAGCACCACATCGAACGCCGCATCCCGGCTAAGCAGCGCCAGCGCCTCGGCCCCCGACCGGCACAGCGCCACCTCGATGCCGCAGGGCACCAACTGGCGTTCCAGAATGGTGCGGTTGATGAACTGGTCGTCCACCACCACCATCCGCCGGATCGCCAGCGGCCCCGGCAGCGGTGTGGCCGCCTCTGCCACCGGCAGCGTGACCTTGAAGCCGAAACACGACCCCTTGCCCAATTCGCTGTCCACCCACACCTCGCCGCCCATCCGCTGGATCAGCCGGCTAGAGATTGCAAGCCCCAACCCCGTGCCCTCGAACTTGCGGTTCGACTGGCTTTCCACCTGATTGAACTCGCCAAACACATGGTCGAGGTGTTCGGGCGCAATGCCTATTCCGGTGTCTTCAATGGTCACATGCAGGTCCTGATGTCCGGGGTCGGCCTCAAGCCCCACCACGCGCACCAGAATATGGCCCGCATCGGTGAACTTGACGGCATTGCCCATCAGGTTGGTCAGAACCTGCCTGAGCCGCCCCGCATCGCCGACATAAAAGGTGGGCAGGAACATGTCGAAATCGATCATCAGATCCAGCCGCTTGGCCCGCGCGCGGGGTTGCAACAGCATCGTCACTTCGTGGATCGTGCGTTCCAGATCAAAGGGTTCCGGCCGCAGCGTGAGCCGCTGCGCCTCGATCTTGGAATAATCCAGAATGTCGTTGATGATGACCAACAACGCCTCGCCCGAAGACCGGATCGTTTCGGCAAACAGGCGCTGTTCCTCTGACAGATCAGTATCGCACAGCAGTTCGGCCATCCCGACAACCCCGTTCATCGGCGTTCTGATCTCGTGGCTCATGTTGGCCAGAAAGGCCGACTTCGCGCGATTGGCCGCCTCTGCTGCCTCGCGGGCGGCTTGCAGGGCGGCCTGCTGTTCCTTCAGCGGAGTGATATCGATGCGCAGGCCGACGTGCCCGCCGTCCGGGGTGGGATGGTCGTGCGCGCGCACCCATCGCCCGTCGCTCAGGTGTTGTTCATGGGTGCCCGAATGGCTTCGATGCTGCTGCATCCGTTCGGCCAGCCAGTCCTCTTCGCGTCCGATAGCGTCGGCGTGCTGACCGTTGTCCAGACCAAATCGCAAGATATCCTCGAATTTGGCACCCGGCACGATGGCAGGGGCGGCGGCGGTGTAAAGATCGCGGTAGCGTTGGTTGCAGGTCAACAGCCGATCCTCCCTGTCATACAGCACGAACCCGTCCGGGATCGCCTCGATCGCGGCCCAGATGCGCATCTGTTCGGTAATGTTGATGGCCAGACTGACCATATCGCCATCCTGCGCGCGACGGTCCATCAGCCGGGCCCAGAGGCCGTCCTGAAACTGCACGATCCGCGGGGGCACCGGATCGTTTTGCAACCGCCCGATCATGTCCTCCAGCCAGACGTCGCGCGGTGTGTCGCCCAGAACGACGATCTGCGCGTCGACCGCGATCTGCAATATTTCGGCATAGGGGATGCCCGGCCCTACGCCCAACCCGTCGAACACCGCAAGATAGGCACGGTTGGCCGCCACCAAACGCAGGTTGGTGTCATAAACGGCAAATCCATCTCGAATGGTGTTCACCGAATCCCAAAGACGCCGTTCGGCCATCACCGCAGCCGTATGCGCCCGGTCCAGATCGGTCACGAACCGCGAGTTCTGCCCCTTCAGCGCCTCAGCCTCGGACAGAGCCGATTTCGTCACCTCACGCTGCTCGACAATCTGATCCGACAGTGACCGCGCATGCAGGGCCAGTTTCGCGTTGGCCGCAAACAACTCGCGGCTTTTCTGCTCCAGCAGGCGTTCCGCCGCCAGCCGCGCCCTGCGTTCCTTTGCCAGCCGTTCCGCGATGTCCATCCCTGCCCGTTCTGCCCCCGTTACACCCGGCACCTGATGGTCTGCCACGCGATCTGAGGCCAACTTGGCGCAACTTAGTGAACAGCTGCTTAAAACGACAAAGCCTGTCCGACGCGCCCGAATCCTTGCCAATCGGCGGTGTGCTGTGCGACCGTATTTTCGTTGAATGTGGGAGGATTTTTGATGCGCAATATTGTTCTGGCGACCTTCGCACTGCTTGCCATTGCCTGCAGCCCGGCCGTCTCGCAAACGCTGGTTCCGGAAAAGCGGCTGGTCCTGAGCCAGGACGCCGATCTGCCAGGGGGCGATATTGCAACCTATTTCGACACCACTCTGGAGGCGTGTGAACGGGCTTGCCTGTCGAATTCGCAATGCACGGCCTTCACTTTCAACACCAAGAACAACTCTTGTTTTTCAAAGTCGAACCCGGGCGAGCAATCCTTCTTTCAAGGGGCCTATTCCGGCTACGTCATTACCGCCCCGGCAGGCGTTGAAACCCGTGCCAAGGCGCGGCGGGCAGAGTTGGGCTTTATGGAAGACTGGGACATTTCCGCCGCAACCTCGCAGGCGGAAAATCTGGCCAACACGCATGTGACCGATACCTGGTCGGTCGAAGACCACCTTGCCTCTGCCGCTGAGGCAGAGGCTGACGGCAATTTTGATCAGGCCGCGCGTTTCACCGGAGCGGCGCTGAACGTGTCCGACGCCGCCGAAAGCTGGGCCGAATACGCGCGCCTCTTGCTGGCGGCTGGCAACCTGAACGGCGCCAACCAGTCAACCTTGCGCGACAGGGCGTTTCAGGCGGCGATGAATGCTTATTTGCGGGCCGAAAACGCGGGTCTGCAACACACGATTCTGGTCACACTGGGCGAGGCGGCCGAGGTTATCGGGCGCGGGCGCGACACCGTGCAGGCCCTGCGGCTGGCGCAATCGCTGCGACCGCGCGACGACACTGGTGTGGCGCTGAACGATGCCATCGGCAAATATGGCTTCCGCGTGGTTGACAACGAGGTGCAGACAGACACTCCGCGCCCCCGCATCTGCGTCAATTTCTCGGAAAATCTGGTGGCTTCGGGGGTCGATTACGGAACTTTCGTCCAGCTTCCCGAACCGGGCATGACCATTGCCTTCGACGGTTACCGCCAGCTTTGTGTCGAAGGTGTCACCCGTGGCGCGCGGGTCACGGTGACGTTCCGCGAAGGTCTGCCTGCGCAGGACGGCCAGACCATTGCAAAATCCGTGCCGATCACCGCCTATATCCGCGACCGCAACCCCGGCGTGCGCTTTGCGGGCCGTGGCTATGTGCTGCCGCAAACCGGCGGGGCGGCGCTGCCGGTTGAAACCGTCAACACCACGAAACTGAACCTGACCCTGTTCCGGGTGACCGACCGCAACCTGCTGCGGTCGTTGCAGAATGGCTATTTCGGAACGCCCATGGCCGATTATCAAGAGGGTTATTTCAACGGCGAAATCGGCTCGCAAATCTGGACCGGGACTGCCGAAGTCGGGCAAGAGATCAACACCGACGTCACGACCCGCCTGCCTATGGATGCGGCTTTGGCTGGGCAGCCTGTCGGCATCTACGCGCTGAAGGCCGCTGTGCCGGGCGTTGATCCCTATGAGACCCCTGCGGCATGGCAGTGGTTCGTCGTGTCCGATCTGGGGCTGACCACCTTGTCGGGCATCGACGGGCTGCATGTCTTTGTCCGCGCACTGGGGTCGGCTGCGGCCAAACCGGGCGTGTCGGTCGAACTGATCAGCACCGCGAACGAGGTTCTGGGGACTGTTTCCACCGATGCCATGGGCTATGCGCGCCTTGACCCCGGCCTGCTGAAAGGCACGGGGGGGGCGGCGCCGGCGCTGGTGGTGCTGCGCGAAGGATCGGGAGACGTGGCCTTCCTGTCGCTGACCGAACCTGAATTCGATCTCTCCGATCGCGGCGTCGAGGGGCGCGAAGCCGCCCCGCCGGTGGACGTGTTTCTGACCACCGACCGCGGCGCTTACCGCGCGGGCGAAACGGTCTATGCCACCGCTTTGGCCCGCGACGCCGGGGCCGAGGCGATTGCAGGTCTGCCGCTGACGGCTATCTTGCTGCGCCCGGACGGTGTCGAATACTACCGCGCCTTGGTCAGCGATACGATGGGCGGTTATGTCTTTGCGCTGCCCATCGCAGGCTCTGCCCCGCGTGGCGTGTGGCGTCTGGAAGTGCGGGCCGATCTTGACGCTCCCGCCCTGACCGCCGCCACCTTCCTCATCGAGGATTTCCTGCCCGAACGCATCGACTTCGATCTGACGCTGGCCGAAACCCCGATCCGTCTGGGCGATGCGACGCAACTGACCGTCGACGCCCGCTATCTGTTCGGCGCACCTGGTGCTGACCTTTCCGTTGAGGGTGAAGTGCTGCTGCGTGCCGCCACCGGGCTTGACGCCTTCCCCGGCTATGTCTTTGGCCGCCACGACGAACCCTTTGACGCCCGCCAAGAAAGCTTCGGCGACATCCGCACGGACGCGGCGGGCCAAGCCCAAATCGACGTCGCGCTTCCGGATGTCGACGATCCCCTGCGCCCGCTGGAAGCGCGGGTGACCGTCCGCGTGGCCGAAGGCTCGGGTCGCCCGGTCGAACGCCGGGTGTCGCGCCTGTTGACCCCGTCGCAGCCGATGATCGGCCTGAGGGCGATGTTCGAAGACGTGCTGGCCGAGGGCACCGAAGCCCGGTTCCAGATCGTCGGCATCGGCCCCGATCTGGCACCTGCGCCGATGTCCGCGCAATGGACGCTGACGCGGATCGAGACAAATTATCAATGGTATCAGGAATATGGCAACTGGAACTGGGAGCCTGTGATCTCCCGCTCTGTCGTGTCCGAAGGCGACGTCATGCTGACGGACGACCCGGTTGAAATTGCGGCCCCGGTTCAGTGGGGCGAATACGAACTGCTGGTGATGCGCAGCGATGGGCAGGTGGCGGCGACCTCCACCACCTTCTACGCGGGCTGGTATGCCCCCGCCGATGTGTCGGCGACCCCCGACACGCTGGAACTGTCGCTGGACAAAGATGCCTACAAACCCGGCGAAACCGCGATGCTGCGCATCGTGCCCCGGGCTGCCGGAACCGCGCTGATTTCCGTGCTGTCGAACCGCCTGATTGCCATGCAGGCGGTCGAAGTGGTGGAAGGCGAAAACCTGATCCCCCTCCCGGTGACCGACGACTGGGGTACCGGCGTTTACGTCACCGGCCAGGTCTTGCGCCCGATGGACGTGGCCGTCGGTCGCAACCCGGCCCGTGCTTTGGGTCTGACCCACGCCACCATCGACCCCGGCATCCGCGCCCTGTCTGCAACCATCGAAACGGCCCCCGAAGCCGCCCCGCGCGCCCCGATGGAGGTCGCGGTCAAGGTTGACGGCCTGCTGCCCGGCGACACCGCCTATGCCACCATCGCGGCAATTGATGTGGGTATCCTGAACCTGACCGGGTTCACGGCCCCTCATCCGCAGGACCACTACTTTGGCCAACGCAAACTGGGCGTCGGGATCCGCGACATCTATGGCCGTTTGATCGACGGTCTGAACGGGGCCGAAGGCATCGTCCGATCGGGTGGCGATGCCGGCGCACAAGCCCGCCTGCAAGCCCCACCCCCGACCGAAGAGCTGGTCGCCTATTTCACCGGCCCGGTTCAGGTCGGCCCCGACGGATACGCCCGCGCCAGGTTCGACTTGCCGTCGTTCAACGGCACGGTAAAGGTGATGGCCGTCGTCTGGTCCAAACGCGTGGTGGGCCAAGCCAGCACCGATGTGCTGGTCCGCGACCCGGTCGTGGTCACCGCCAGCCTGCCGCGCTTCATGGCCCCCGGCGATCAGTCCCGCCTGCTGCTGGAAATCGTCCACGCCACTGGTCCGTCTGGCCGAATGTCGCTGGATGTGTCGTCAACCGGCCTCATCCTCGGCGCGGTGCCCTCGGGCTTCGATCTGGGTGACAAGGCCAAGGTGGTCTATGCCGTCCCCGTCACCGCCACCACCGCGGGGTTGCAGACCATCGAGGTGGCCTTGGTCACCCCCGACGGCAAACAGTTGAAAAAGACCCTGACCCTCCCGGTTCAGGTCAACGACCCTGAGATCGTCCGGATTTCCCGGCTCGACCTTGCCAAGGGCCAAAGCTTCACCTTCGATCAGAACGCTTTCGCCGGCCTGATCCCGGCCACTGCCAAGGCAACCATGGCCATCGGCCCGATTGCCCGTCTGAATGCACCGGGCGTGCTGTCGGCGCTCGACCGCTATCCCTACGGCTGCACCGAACAGATCACGTCTAAGGCTCTGCCGCTCTTGTATTTCGACGAGGTGGCCCGCGCGATGAACCTGCCCGGTGCCGACAGCATCAGCTCCCGGATCGAACAGGCGGTGGCCGAGGTGTTGACCAACCAATCCTCCAGCGGCGGTTTTGGCCTGTGGGGGCCGTCGAATGGCGACATGTGGCTTGATGCCTTTGTGACCGACTTCCTCAGCCGCTCGCGGGCGCGCGGGTTTGCCGTGCCTGACGCAGCCTTCCGCCAAGCGCTTGATAACTTGCGCAATCAGGTCAACTACTACGCCGACTTCGACACGGGCGGCGAACCGCTGGCCTATGCGCTGATGGTCCTTGCCCGTGAAGGGGCGGCGGCGGTGGGCGATCTGCGCTATTATGCCGACGTCAAGGGCGATGCCTTTGCCACGCCCACGGCCCAGGCCCAACTGGGTGCGGCGCTGGCCAGCTACGGCGATCAGCCGCGCGCCGATGCGATGTTCCGCCGTGCTGCGGCCGCGCTCAACGCGCAGTCTGGTTTGGACAACGAACAGATCTTCCGCGCCGATTATGGCACTACCTACCGAGACGCAGCGGCGGTGCTTACTCTGGCGGTCGAATCCGGATCGACGGCGGTGGACCGCGAGGCGCTGACCGACCGGCTTGCAGGGTCCGGCGCGCTGTCGACGCAAGAGGCCGCCTGGACCCTGCTTGCCGCCAATGCCCTGATCGACCGCTCTGGCGCGGATGGCATCACCATCAACGGCGTCCCGGCCAGTGGCCCGCTTGTGCAAATGCTGGACGGGGCTGCCATGCAACCCATTGTTGTTTTAAACACTTCCGACGCGAACACCATCCTGACCATCACCAGCTACGGCGTTCCAGCACAGGGCGAACCGGCGGGCGGCAACGGCTATGCCATCACCCGGACCTATTACATGATGGAAGGCCAAGCCGTGTCGCTGGACGCGGTGAAGGTCGGCACCCGGCTGGTCGTGGTGCTGGAAGTCACGCCGTTTGCGCGGGGCGAGGCACGGCTGATGGTGAATGATCCGTTGCCTGCAGGGTTTGAAATCGACAACCCCAACCTGATCTCGGGTGGCTCGCTTACGAACCTCGAATGGTTGCAGACCGAAACGAACGTGGCGCACAGCGAATTTCGGCAGGACCGTTTCCTGACCGCCATCGACCGCTATGACCCCAACCCGTTCAAGCTGTCCTACATCGTTCGCGCCGTGTCGCCCGGGGCGTTCCACCACCCGGCAGCCTCGGTCGAAGACATGTATCGCCCCGATTTCAAAGCGCGATCCGAAACGGGCCGCGTCACGATTTCCCAGTGATGCGGGCGGGCTGGTTTCTGGCTTTGGTGGCGGGCCTGTGGCTTGCCGCCTACGGTCGCGACCGCGCCGATAGGTGGATCGACGCGACGGTTTTGCCACCGCTTGTCGTGCAGACATCGGTTGAAGCCCTTGATCGAAATGGCGATCTGCTGCGGGCCTACACGGTCGCTGACGGCCGTTGGCGGCTGGCGGTTGTCGAGGTGGACCCCGGCTATCTGGCGCTGTTGGTCGCCTATGAAGACAAGCGGTTTTATGATCACGCGGGGGTGGACCTGACTGCCGCTTTGCGGGCGGTGGCGCAAGCGGTTTGGAATGGGCATGTGGTGTCGGGCGGATCGACCCTGACGATGCAGGTCGCGCGTTTGCTTGAGGAAACCGGTACCGGGGCGTGGGCGGGCAAACTGCGGCAGGCGCGGGTGGCGCTGGCGCTGGAACGGCGGTTGTCAAAGCCAGAGATTTTGCAGCTTTATCTGCACCTTGCGCCGTTTGGCGGCAACCTTGAAGGGGTGCGGGCCGCCAGCTTGTCCTACTTTGGCAAAGAGCCAAAACGCCTGACCCCGGCCGAGGCTGCCCTGCTGGTCGCCATCCCGCAATCCCCCGAATCTCGCCGTCCGGACCGGTCGGTGGAACGCGCCACCAACGCCCGTGACCGGGTGCTGGCGCGCGGCGCGCGCGACGGTATATTTCAGCCCGATCAGATCGTTGCCGCCCGCACCGAAGTCGTTCCCGCCCGCCGCCGCGTGTTCCCGGCGTTTGCTCCGCATCTGGCCGACCGAGCGCGGCGGGATGATCCGGCAGCGCAAAGTCACCATCTGACCATCGACCGTGGCTTGCAAGCAGCATTGGAAACCCTCGCGGCGGATGTGGTGGTGGGGCAGGGTGACCGGCTGGGGGTGGCCATGGTGGTGGCCGATCACCGCACAGGCGAGATACTGGCCTCGGTCGGCTCGGCGGGCTTCAAGGATGCACGGGCCGGATTCGTGGACATGACTGCGGCGCTGCGCAGTCCTGGATCGACGCTCAAGCCGCTGATTTACGGGCTTTCCTTCGATGAAGGTCTGGCACATCCCGAAACCACCATCGACGACACGCCCACCGATTTCGCAGGCTACCGACCGCAGAATTTCGACCGTCTTTATCACGGCACGATCCGTTTGCGCGAGGCGTTGCAGATGTCGCTGAACATCCCCGTGGTGGCGCTGACCGATGCTTTGGGGCCCGCGAAACTGATGGCGGCGCTGGACCGTGCGAGGGTGAAATTCGTCGTGCCGGGGGGCCAGCCGGGGCTTGCCGTCGCCTTGGGCGGCGTGGGCGTGACGCTGCAGGACATGGTGCAGCTTTATGCCGCCATCGCAAGAGGTGGTGTGTCGTTGCCGTTAACCTACCGGATGAAGGGTTCAAGACCAGAGGGCCAACGGGTGCTGGCGACCACTGCCGCCTGGCAGGTGGGTGATATTTTGGCAGGGCTGGCCCCGCCGCCGGGGGCACCTGCAAACCGGCTGGCCTACAAGACCGGCACCAGTTACGGGCACCGCGACGCATGGGCTATCGGGTTCGACGGGCAGCATGTCATCGGCGTCTGGCTAGGCCGCCCGGATGGCACACCGGTTCCGGGGGCATTTGGGGCCGATCTTGCCGCACCCGTGCTGTTTCAGGCTTTCGCGCGCCTGAAGCCCAGCCTTGCCCCGCAACCCGCCGCTCCACCCGCGACACTGTTGGTTTCAAACGCACAATTGCCGCAGCCTTTGCAGAAATTCCGCTCGCGCACCGCCGCGTTTCAGGCCGACCCGGACGCCCCTGCTGTGGCCTTCCCGCCTGATGGGGCTGAGGTAGAGCTGCTGACGGGTGGCCTGATGGTGCGTGTGACGGGCGGCCGCGCGCCGTTCACTTGGCTGGTTGACGGTGCGCCGGTGGTGTTAAGTATGCACGCACGGCAGGGGATGCTGGCCGATCTGGGGCGCGGCTTTGTCACGCTGTCGGTGATCGACGCGGCGGGGCGGTCGGCGCGGGCAAAGGTCCGTTTGCGCTGAGAAATCCCGGTGCACCACCTGTACACCCCCTGTGCACCCCAGGGGAATCGGGTGAGTTTTTCATTGCGCGATGAGGCTGACGAGGAAGTTGTCGTTCCAGGCTGCGACTTTGCGTTTGAGTCGCATGGAGTCTTTGGCTGGCGATCGTCGCATGAGGT
>Ga0105052_10000972_pt1 | contig 39303 bp, 36 predicted proteins | sample FRY03_FD_78094 | JGI IMG/M metagenome (GOLD analysis project Ga0105052, IMG submission 78094) | Freshwater microbial communities from Lake Fryxell liftoff mats and glacier meltwater in Antarctica - FRY-03 | ecosystem: Environmental > Aquatic > Freshwater > Ice > Glacier meltwater ... | reverse complement strand
TGGTGACGAGCATTGGTTACTATAGTAGATTCGCTATATATATTGCCATTAATTGTTTTTTGTAACAATTCTTTTTTTAATTCATCAATCCCTTGATTCGCTTTTGCCGAAATAAAAATGCAACTTGTAAATGCTGCAAATTTCTCTGTAGCGTCTTTTTCAAATTCATCCAATTTATTACCAACTAAAATATAATTGATATTTTCATTTTCAAACTCCCGTATAATAGTTGCTAATTCTTCTGCGCCCATTTCATGCACATCAAATAAATAAATAACTACCTGCGCTGAGCGCATTTTTTCCTTACTCTTGCCCACTCCTATTTGTTCAATAATATCTTGCGAATGTTCGCGTATACCTGCAGTATCAATTAATCGGAATAACACGCCTTCAATATTTATTATTTCCTCTATTGTATCTCTTGTGGTTCCTGCAATATCACTTACAATGGCTCTATTCTCATTCAACAAAGTATTTAATAAAGTTGATTTCCCAGCATTTGGCTTACCAATAATTGCAGCCTGAACTCCATTTTTAATTACGTTGCCTAATTTAAATGAATAAATTAATTGTTCTGTTGATTCAGTTAATGCATTAATTAAATTATTGAATTGTGTTCTATCCGCAAACTCAACGTCTTCCTGCGAAAAATCTAATTCCAATTCTATCAATGCAGAAAAACTAATTAATGATTCTCGCAATTGTTTTAAATCATTGGAAAATCCTCCACGCATAGTGTGTAATGCAGCACGTTGACTAGCAGCTGAATTACTTGCAATTAAATCCGCAACGGCTTCTGCTTGAGCAAGATCCAATTTGCCTTTTAAAAATGCACGTTGTGTAAATTCTCCAGGTTTTGCTAAACGCACCCCTCTTGCTGTGATCGACTGAATAATTTGTTCTTGAATAAATGGAGAACCATGACAACTAATTTCAATTACATCTTCTCCAGTATATGATTTAGGAGATTTATATAATGATAGTACAACTTCATCTAAAATAATATCTTTTTCCTTCAATAACCCAACGTGTAATGTATGCGAAGCTTGTTTGGTTAAATCTTTCGATGAAAATAATTCATTCATTACTTCATACGATTTTGGTCCACTTATTCGTATTACCCCTATAGCACCAATCCCCGGAGCTGTAGCTAATGCAACTATTGTATCATCCCAACCTTGTAGAGCAGTGTTCATTTAGTAAAGATACCTTCTTTGATGATTTTCCAATTATTCGTCGGCCACTAAAAAAGTAATGCTTTGCTTATGCCTGTAAATTACATTTCGTCCATTTTGAACAGCTGGCTTCCAATTCGGACCTTTTGCAATTACCCTGATAGCTTCATTCTTAGTGCCATAACCAGGATCGTTTTCTGCAACCACATCACTTATAACTCCTGCTTTGTCAACTATAAATGAAACTACAACAGTGTATCGGCCAGATGGCGCCGCATTCTCAACAGGTAAACCGCTATTTAAATTTCTTTCTAAATACTTGGACCATCCTTTTATACCTCCAGGAAACTCTGCAGGTATTTGTACAACAAAAAATTCATTTTGTTTTTCTTCTTTATTAATAGATGATACGCCAGCAACAGATTTTTCTATTGGCACTACAACTATATTATTGTTTTTTTCTCCCTCCTGATTAAAATTACTAATCACAGTATTCTCTATTTCATCAATTGATTTTACTTCGTCTTCTGGTGTTACTTCATTATCCTTTACAATTTTTGGAGGAGTAATAGCAACGGTTTCTAATTTAGGCTGTTCTTTTTTTACTGGCGGAGGTGTTTCAATTTTTTTTGTTTCATCTTTGATTGATTCCAACGAAATATCAATTGTATTAAGAACAACAATCTCTCTTTTATTTGCATTAGCCATTAAAATTACTGTAACAAATAAAGCGGCAATAACTAATGTTGTAGTCAATGCTTTTTTCAATCTACCGTCGTACGTTTTTCTTAATTCATACGCACCATAACTTTTATTTTTTCCATCAAATAAAATATCGAGCCACTCGCTCTGAAGGATCTGATTTTTATCCATAGTAATTATTTACTAATGGGATACATTCAACCATATAATTCCATAAAAAACTAATGCATTATTGCAAAAAAAAAGTCCCGATAAATATCGGGACCTTGTTTATTATTTTAAAAAAATTAATCTTCAGAAACTTGGAATGTAATACTTTGTTTGTGACGATAAATTACGTTTCTACCGTTTTGAACAGCGGGTCTCCATTTTGGTCCTTTTGAAATTACACGAACTGCCTCAGCTTTTGTTCCATACCCTGGATCATTCTCAGAAACAACATCACTGATACTGCCGTCTTTTGATACAATAAAAGAAACAACTACTGTATATTTTCCAGCGGGCGCACCATTTTCAACTGGTAGATCTCTGTTTAAGTTACGCTCCAAGTATTTAGCCCATGCAGCAACACCTCCAGGAAATTCAGCAGCAATTTGCACTACAGTAAATACTTTATCGTAATCTTCTTCTTGCTTTGGAGCTGCAACAACACCAGTTCCACTTTCAACCGGCGGAGCAACAATTCCATCATCTTTTGCTCCTTCCTGATTAATTGTTCCGATTTTAGTATCTTCTAATTTATCTACTTCTTTAATTACATCATCTTCCTTCACTTCTTCATCCTTTACAATTTTTGGAGGAGTGAATTTAGTGATCTCCACTTTTGGAGGTTCTTGCTTTGGTGGTGGTGGAGGAGGAACATCAGGTTTTTTCTCTTCCTGCTTTACGTTCTCCAATGATACATCTTGCACAATGAGTTCAGTTTTTCCTTCACCAGCTCTATTAGCTAACATGTTTCCACCTACAGCTAATAAAATAATAAGAAACATTCCTATTATAGCACGAGTAATGCGTTGGTTATAGGTCTTACGCAGTTCATAAGCACCGTACTCCTTATTCTTGCCATCGAAAATGATGTCAAGCACATCGGCTGTCATGATTTTATTTACGTCCATTGTAAAAATATTAATTTGTTAGTGCTTGTTGATTTTACTTAGCTGGTGCAGCTGATCCTTCAGATAACTTTACTAAACTCTCTTCAACGTTTGAGATATCTACTAAAGCATATCGTTTTAATACATTAATTGCCATCTCATCTAATATATCAATCACATTTTTATAAGTACACTGAGAAGAAGGTTTTAATATTACCACTAAATCTTGTTCAGGTGTATTTCTTTTTTTGTCGATTAATACAGTTCTTATTTCTTTAAATGAAGATGATTTGAAATTAGAAGCATTTGGAGTTAATTGACCCTCATAGTAAAAAACGTTATTGTCTTTTCCTAATAGGATGGTAATAACACCTGATTCCTTCGCCTTATTCTGGTCTTCCGGCTTATCAACATCTTGTGGCAAAAAGAGTTTCATAGCTGTAGGCTGACTCATAGTTGTAGTGAAGATAAAAAATGTAATCAACAAGAAACCTAAGTCCACCATGGGTGTTAAGTCTACTCTGGTTGATAATTTTTTCCCTTTCTTTACGCCGGGGCCTTTCTTGTGTCCGCCGCCGCCCGAAGTATCCATTTCTGCCATGTTGGTAGAATTTAGTTTTCGTTAATAATTTATTATTCTGCTCTTTTTTCTCCTGTCTGATTCATTTTCCATAAATCCGTACCAAGTGGTGCAGCTTCTGGATTAGTAATCATTTGAAACTTAAGAATATCATTCTTTTTAAAAGCATCTATAATGGATTTAAAAGAAGGATATTTTGCCATATTATCTCCTTTTAAAAGAAAAGCAGGTTCTTTCAATCCTAAATAAGCATCCTTAACAGCACGTAACCAAATTACTAACTCATTGTTAGCTGAGTCCAGCACTGGAATGCCAGGTAATTTATCTCCCTTTCTATTCTCTTCGGGAATAGCTAAAAAAGAAGCCATGCTTCCTAATGGAGCTCCGACAAATAAGGCATTTTTAAATGCTTGTACATTTAAATTAAGGCTTCTAGTGGCGTTTAATGAATTAGCAATAGTTTCCTTTTTGCCTTTATCATCCATTTCAAGAAACACTTTACCATCTTTATCTAAGATTACCATTATATAATCTTTTTGAGGTGCAACTTTTGCAGCAACAGAATTAGGAGTTGTAACAGCAATAGCTTCAGCAGGTTTAAACTTGGTCGTTAAGATAAAAAACGACAACAAGAGAAAGGCCACATCGCACATAGCCGTCATATCTATATTTGTACTCTTCCGAGGTAATTTGGCTCTACCCATTGTTTATGATTTAACTATTTCACTTTATTAGATTCAAAACATTTACGATTTCCATAAATAACATAAGTTATTTATAATTAGCAGCAAAGCTTTGTGTTAATGTGAAACCAGACTCATCAATACCATAGGTAATACCATCAATACGTGTAGTAAATACGTTGTAGAAAATAATTGCTACAGCAGATGTACCAATACCTAAAGCGGTATTAAACAAAGCCTCAGAAATACCTTTTGATAATTCACGAGCAGCATCTCCACCACCTTCATCACCCAATGCAGAGAATGATTTGATCATACCCAATACCGTACCAAATAAACCCAATAAGGTTGCTACTGATGCGATAGTTGATAAGAATACTAAATTCTTTTCTAACATTGGTAATTCAAGTGAAGTTGCTTCTTCAATTTCTTTTTGGATATTCATTACTTTCTGTTCTGTTTCTAGTTCAGAATTAGTAATCATTTCCTTATACTTTTTTAAACCTGCTTTCATTACATTTCCAACAGATCCTTTTTGCTTATCACAAGCAGCTAATGCTTTATCTACATCTTTATTTGCTAAATGAAACTGAACACTGCGAACGAACTCAGCATTGTTACCAGTTCCTGCAGCTTTCATAACTGTAAGCATACGCTCAAATACAAAAATCATAACAATTAAAAAGTTGCCAATCAAAATAGGTACAACAATTCCACCTTCATACATTTTACTTAATCCTGTTTTTGGACCTTTATGGTTAGGCCAGAAACCACCGGTTAAATCTGGAGTAGTAAAATTACTATCGGCTCCTAAAATAAATCTCCATAGAACGTAACCCATTATAATTCCTACAAATGGGGCAATCCAAGAAATAATGTTGCTGCTCTTCTTAGGTTGAGTTGAAGATGCACTTTTAACTGCGGCGGTAGGTTTTGTTTCAGCCATGACTCAATTGGTTTTTTGTTTTTTTAAAAATTACAGTTGATTAAAAATTTTAACTTCACAATGCTACCGAAAATTTTATTGATTTGGCAAAACATATCAATAGCATCTGTAAGAAGTTACAAATTAGGTATTTTATTCAAAGCAACAAATTCTCGACCAAAAATATTTAATTATTTTTTACCGATTTATTCCGAAACATTCGCCATCCATCAAACAGTTTAAAAAAAAAATTGTTGAAATCAACCTAACTGTATCTTTAATAACTTTTTAAAAACTTCTAAATTAAACAATGAAAAAAATTCTTCTTTCATCTACAGCTTTGTTACTAGCAATTGGGGTTTTTGCTCAACAAAGGCCTCAAAACCCTACACCACCGGGACCAACACCTGTTCCTGGTTCTGGCACACCCGCTGCTGGTATTCCTAATTTAAGCGCTTTTGGCGGCTTTGGTGCTGCCCGCCAAGGTCCAAAACCTTATAAAGAAGTAATTACCGATAAAGCGGTTACCAAAAAAGGACTATTTACAGTTCACAAAATTGAGGATAAGTACTATTTTGAAATTGCCGATTCAATAATGGGTCGTGAAATACTAGCAGTTGCTCGATTTATTAAAGTTCCAGCTGGTGGAGGATATGGTGGTGCTCAAGCTAATCAACAAACAATTGCGTTTGAAAAAGGTCCAAATAATACCGTTTTCTTACGTACAATAACTTTAGTAAATACCGCTACTGAAGATCAGCAAATTTTCAAAGCAGTAACTAATTCAAACCTAAATGCAATAGCTGCTGCATTTCCAGTAGCTGCTTACGGTAAAGACTCTGCAAGCGGAACTTCAAGCACCGTTATTGATGTAAGTGATTTTTTTAAAGGCGACAACCAATCAGTAAGTATTGATCCATCTACAAAACGTGCATATAACCTAGGCACTTTAGCTGCAGACAGATCGTATATCTCAAAAATCAGCACTTTCCCTATAAATACTGAAATAAGATCGGTAAAAACATATTCTTCATCTCCTTCTATTGCAGGATTTGGCTTGCCAACCTTTCCAGGTGCTCCTTCTAGAATTCAAGCTGCTAATGATGCTGGTGCTGTTACTTTAGAATTAAATACTTCATTACTTCTTTTGCCTAAAACACCTATGCAAAATAGAATTTGGGATAAAAGAGTGGGCTATTTCCCAGATGAATACACCAAATTTAGTGATGATCAACAAAAAGTAGAGAAAGTTTCTTTTGCTGTTCGTTGGCGCTTAGAGCCAAGAGATGGCGAATGGGAAAAGTGGATGAAAGGTGAACTAGTTGATCCTAAAAAACCAATCATTTATTATATAGATCCTGCAACTCCAAAACAATGGCGCAAACATTTAATTGCTGGAGTTAACGACTGGCAAATTGCTTTTGAAAAAGCAGGATTCAGAAACGCTATCGTGGCAAAAGAATGGCCTGAAGATGATTCTACTATGAGTTTAGAAGATGCTCGTTATTCTGTAATAAGATATTTAGCATCTGATATTGCAAATGCAAGTGGACCAAATGTGCACGATCCTCGTAGCGGAGAAATTATTGAAAGCCATATTCAATGGTACCACAACGTAATGAAATTGGTTCATGATTGGTATATGATTCAGGCAGCAGCAGTAGATCCTGGTGCTCGTAAAATGAAGTATGATGATGAATTAATGGGCGATTTAATTCGTTTCGTATCATCTCATGAAGTTGGACACACTTTAGGTTTATTACACAATATGGGTAACAGTAGCCAAACACCAGTTGAAAATCTTCGCAACAAAGCATGGATAGAAGCTAATGGTCATACTGGTTCTATCATGGACTATGCTCGTTTTAACTATGTAGCTCAACCTGAAGATAATATTACTCGCAAAGGCTTATATCCTCGTATTGGCGATTACGATAAATGGGCTATTAAATGGGGATACGGCTTTATTCCAGGAACTACAAGTGATGATAGAAAATTGAATAGCGGTAAGATGGTTACTGCGGCTTTAAAAGCTAATCCTCGCCATTGGTTTGGAACTTATGAATTGGGTAACAGTGCAGATCCTAGAAGTCAGAGTGAAGATTTAAGTGACAATGCTGTTAAAGCCAGTGAGTATGGTATCATGAATTTAAAAAGAATCATAAAAGGATTACCTGATTGGACCAAAGAAGACAATGACCAATATGAAAATGTTGGCATAATGTATGGTCAATTACTTGGTCAGTTCAGACGTTATGCTGGTCATGTAACTGCTAATGTTGGTGGAGTTTATGAAACATTCAAATTATCGGAGTCAAATGAAACGGTTTATGAAGTAACACCAAAAGTTCGTCAGAAAGAAGCCGTGTCTTATTTAAATAAACAAATTTTTGAAACTCCATCATGGCTTATAGATAGAGAGTTGTGGAATAAAATTAATAACCCAATTAGCAACGATCCTGTAATGAGTTTACAAGATGGGGTTATGGGTGGATTAGTTAATGGTACCAAACTAGCTCGTTTACAATTAGCTGCTAATCGTTTTGGAGCTGATAAGGCTTACAATGCAATGGAATTACTGAATGATGTTCAAACAGGATTGTTTAGTGAATTAAATTCTAAAAAAGCAATTGATCAATATCGTAGACTTTTACAAATTAGCTATGTTGATAGATTGGTTGCAATCATTAATCCAACTTCGTCTCCAACCATTATTACATTTGGTTTCGGTGGTGGTGGAGCTTCTATTGATTTAAAAAAGAGTGATGTTCCTGCAATTGTTCGTGCTCAATTAGTTGATCTTCGTTCGAAACTCAATAGTACTTCTGTTGGTTATAGCGATAAATTGAGTAAAGTACATTTACAAGAATTGTCTGAAAAAATCAAGCAAGGCTTAGATCCTAAATAATAATTGAATCAACAAAAGTTAATTGCTTTTTAAACCTCACAGAAAATATCCTGTGAGGTTTTTTTTATGGCATAATTTTGGATAAAGATATTACATGAGATACTTCTACATATTCTGCTTACTTATTTTTTCAACTACTACTTTTTCTCAGAAAAAAGAAACTATTTGGGGCTACTTAAAAGACAGTGTTACTAATGAGCCGATTGTATTAGCTAGTGTAGCCAATTTTGAAACTAAGAAAACAGTAATGACGAGCAATACTGGAAGGTTTAAGATTGAAGTATCCGACAATCAAATTCTTTCTTTTGCAGCAGTTGGGTATTTTTTCGACACTGTTGCTTTTCATAAAAATTTACTAGTGAAAGATACTTTGTATTTATATCTTAAGCCCCTAGCTCGTTCATTAGGGAATATTACCGTTTATTCTAAAGCAACCAATGCTTATCAACAAGATAGTATTGAAAGAAGAAAAGATTTTATGGGTGATAGAGTACAATATACAATACCATCTGTTGCATTATCAAACACTGGTGCAGGGTTGGGCATTAATATTGATAGATACTCGAAGAATGAAAAGAATAAAAGAAAAGCATTTGCTTTTTTTGAAGCAAACGAAAAAGAAGAGTATATCAATTACAGATTCCCTGCTTCCATTGTAACAAATTACAGCGGTTTAAAAGATGATGCTCTGCAAGATTTTATGCAACTGCATCGCCCAACATATGAGTGGCTACGAAAACATAAAACCGAAGAAGATATAAAGTACTATATCAATGATAAGTTGAAAGAGTTTTTTAAGAGATAAAACTTTTCCGCAAATTCTCTCAAAGTGGACTTTGTGGGATTTGTGGGTTTTGTGGTTTCAAGTGCTATCACCGGCATCAAAATTTGATCTCAACTTAAGATTTTAGAAAGTATGTCCGTCATTTCGATCAGCCGAAGGCTGAGAGAAATCTCATGAATGAAATGCTGTTATAAATTGATGAGATTTCTCTCTTCGTTCGAAATGACGATATAAACTCTATAAACCTTATAAACTCAATACCGTAATACAGACCCGTCGACAAGCTCAGGGTGACATACTCACTTAAGGTTACAACAACTATTCGTACCTCAACGCAACTATAGGATTTAGTTTTGCTGCTTTTATTGCAGGATATATACCTGCAGCAAGGCCTACAACAGAACAAATAATTATTCCGAATGCTACCCATGCCCATGGAATAATAAATCCTGTTTTTAAAATGATGCCAAATATATTGCCTACTAAAATTCCGAGTATAATTCCAAAAACGGCTCCTAGTAAACTAATGATTAAACTCTCGAATAAAAACTGCTGACGCACATTTTTACTCTTACCCCCAATGGCTTTTATCAGCCCAACTTCTTTTGTTCTTTCGTTTACAGATACCAACATAATATTCATTAAACCAATAGCCGCACCAATTAAAGTAATCATTCCAATTGCACTTGCAGCTCCAGTAATACTGCCTAAAAATCCGATGAATAATTCAGCAAATTTATCGCTCTTTTCTACTACAAAATTATTGTCTTCAATTGGCTCTAATTTTCTAACCGCCCTAAATGTAGAAGTGGCTTCATCAGTTGCTACCGGCAATTCAGTAACACTACTCACTACAACTCCTAATAAATATGATTCACTAGCATTGGCAAACCTTCGCACATTAGTGTAAGAAGTTAGCACCATATCATCTTGTCTTAACATTGCACTTGATCCCTTGCTTTTTAATAAGCCAATAATACGATAAGGGGTACTTCCAACCCTTATCACTTTATCGATACATCTTTCTGGATTATCACCAAATAATTTAATAGCAACATTGCTACCTACTAAACACACATTTCTTCCACTCTGAATATCTAGTTCATTTAAGTTTCTTCCGATATTTATATTGTAACCATTTACTGCTAAATAATTTTCATCACCGCCCCAAACTGTTATTTGAGGATTGGTTTTTTTTTCGCCGTAGTGTATTTCTTGTCCGCCCGGACCTCTTCTATAAATACAAACTGCAGCACCAGGAAAACTATAATTAGCTTTAAAAAATTCAGCTTCCTCTAATCGAATTGGTTTACCAAGACTTGATTTTTTGATTTTTAAGCCTCTTTTTGTTTTTGAGACCGCATCTCTACCACCACCCGGACCAAATCTGGCTCTCGACTCTTTATAACGAATACTAAACGCATTAGCTCCCATTGAAGAGAAGCTTTCCTTTAAACTTTGGTTCATTGCTTCAATAGCAGTAATAATACCTATTAATGCCATGATACCAAATGCAATAATAGCGATGGTAATTCCTGCTCTCAGTTTATTGCCTTTTACCGTACGCCAAGCTAAGTTTAAAGAATCAAAAGTGGTCATTGCTCAAAATTTACATTATCTACTATCCTAAAGGTAATAGGGTTTGTGTAAAACAAGGCAGCTTGGCATTTAATTATGAAGAGTGGTTAAAAATAGAACCAATTGAGCACTATTGAAGGAAGAACGCCAATAATAATTATTATAATAGCAACGAAAAATACGCCATACTTAAATGGCGCAGTAATTTCAGCAGTTTCGGGAGTGCCATTTTTAAAGTACATTGATTGGATAACCTTAAAATAATAGTACACACTTACGCTAGCAAAAAGCACTGCAACAACTACTATCCAAAGAGATCCTCCCGATTTTACAACTGATGCCAACATATAATATTTTGCAAAAAAACCTGCGGTTAACGGAATACCAGCCAACGACATTAAAAATACAACAGCTGAAAAAGCAATGATAGGTTGAGCTTTTGCGAGTCCATTAAATCCATCGAATGTGTAATCTTTTACTTTTATTAAAACAGCAAAGAAGCCAATAGTTGCAAGGCAATACGCTACTGCATATAATAATATTCCTTCCTTTGCTAAATCATTTTTACTGTACAATGCAAACAACATAAAGCCAGCCTGAGAAATACTAGAGTAAGCCAACATTCTTTTAATGCTTTGTTGAAATACTGCAGTGATATTGCCTACAAGTAATGTAGCAACAATTACAAATGATAATAATATTTTCCACGACGCTCCAAGTATATTAGTATTTGCATCAAATAAATTTAGGAATGCAAAAAAGCCAGCTGCTTTTACAATGGTCGACATAAATGAAGTGAATACTGTTGGTGCTCCATCGTACACATCTGGCGTCCAGAAATGAAAAGGAGCAGCAGAAACTTTAAAACACATCGAAACAAATAAAAGTATTAACCCGGCAATTTGTAAAAAAGAAGTAGAAATGCCAATTCCAGAAGAAGGAGCAGTTGTAACTACTAATGCAAATGAACCTGTAGCGCCGTATACAAGTGCAATACCCATTAGCATTATGCCTGTAGAAAATGCGCCCATCAAAAAGTATTTCAAAGAAGCCTCATTACTTTTTAAATTCTTTTTATCTGATCCGGTAAGAATATAAAGTGGGATAGACATGATTTCAATTCCTAAGAATAACATGAGTAGCCCATTAAAAGAAGTAAGTATACTTGTTCCACACAAAACAAATAAAATCAATGCATAATAATCGGCAACATTAACGCCTGCTTTTTCAATATCAGAACCACTTAATAAAATAAAAATGATTGTTGATGCAATTAAGATGGAGTTAAAAAACAGTCCGAATTTATTGAAATGCAATAGATCATGCGTATCGATATTTACAGAAAATATACTGTAAGTATCCAATAAATTTACGGCCAACAACAACACTAAAGCTATGATTGCGGTTACTGTAATCAAAGATTTTTTTTGTAGTAAGATGCCACTGAACATCATCACTACACCCATAATTGCTGAAAATATAATTGCGTTCATAACTGCTTAGATATTCAATTTATTTTTTTACAAATAACCCTGCTACACTGTCTTTAGTTAAATCAATTAATGGTTGAGGGAAAACCCCAAATACAATAATCATTAAAGTAATAATTACTAAAACCAGCTTAATATTAAAACTGATTTCGGTTGCTTTTGAAGTAATAACACTTACCTCGCCATAAATTACTTTCTGAACCATATTTAATGTGTATACCGCTGCTAGAATAATACTAATTCCTGCTGCTGCAGCTATAAACATATTGTATTTAAATAACCCACTAAACATTAAAAACTCTCCTACAAAAGCATTGGTAAGTGGCAATGCAATATTAGCCAATGCCATCACCACTAATAAAATAGCCATTGCGGGTGCTTTTTGTGCCAACCCTCCTAGCTCACTTAATTTTCTTGTGCCCAACTTTTGCTCAATTAAATCTGCAACTATCCATAAGCCAATTACATTAATACCGTGATTGAACATTTGAATCATTACACCATCATAAGCTGCTTTGTTACTAGTAAACATTGCAGCACACATTAAACCAATATGGGCAATAGATGAATAAGCAATTAATCGTTTTATATCATCTTGTTTAATAGCAATTAATGAAGCGTACAACATACCAGCTACTGCAAATAAAATTATGATATTGGCATTTTGCACAGAAGCATTTGGAAACACTGGTAATAACCAACGAAACACTGCAAACACACCCATCTTCACCATTATACCACTTAACACCATCGTTACTGCTGTTGGTGATTGCTCATATGCATCTGGCTGCCAAGTATGCAGTGGAAAAATGGGCATCTTAATTGCAAATGCAATAAAAAATAACCAGAACATATACGACTGCTGATGATCACTCAAATTAGAATGATAAAACGATTGTAATGCAAATGAATGATCGGAAGTATGAAAATACACATATAAAATTCCAACCAACATTAATAGAGACCCTATGAATGTATAAACGAAAAATTTAAATGTAACTGCAATTCTTTTTTCTCCACCCCATAATGAAGCAAGAAAATAAACCGGAATCAATGCAAGCTCCCAGAAAAAATAAAACAATAAAGCATCCGCTGCTAAAAATACGCCCATCAATCCTGCTTGCGTTAGCAACATCAATCCAAAAAATGAATTGCTATTTTTATATTCATTATTATAAACTGCAACAAATATCAACGGGTATGCAATAGCTGTAAGCAAACAAAGCATCTTACCCATCCCATCCATCTTTAAAGTAAACCTGCTTCCTAAATCTGTAAGCCATTGAACATCAAAAGCTGTTCCAGAAGTTGAATAAATAGCTGCTAAAGAAACAATCATTGTAACAATTGATGCCAGTAAAGCAAAGTTCTTTGCCAATGATTCTTTCTTTATAGCAAATGAAAGCAATCCTGCAACTAAAGGAATTAATATAAGTAATAAGGCTATCATTATTGCTGTTCTACTTTTAAACGAATTAAAATATTTTATTTAAGAATCGCATGATGGATAAATCATTGAACCAAATCAAGAAAAATACCACTATCGATAAAATCATAATTAATAGATAACTTGCTACTTGACCGCTTTGCACCAATCTTAATTGTCTTGAACTATAAGTAACCAATTTGCCCACTCCATTTACTACTCCATCAATTCCTTTTTTCTCAAATATATTTTTTAAAAAACTAGCGAAAGTATTAATTGGATTTACAATTACAGTATTATACAATTTATCGATATACCATTTGTTCTCTAATAACTTTCCAATTCCGCTTGATTCTACATCTCCCTCTCCAGTATATTTATTAAATGAGTTTATTGAATATAAAATAACACCAATAATTAAAACTGTTACTGTGCCCATCATAATATATTCCTGTGTATGACTTAAATGATGCGCTTCTGCCAACTTAGTAGATTCTGCAAAAACGGGAGATAAAAAATGTTCTAGCCAATGTTTGTTTTCTGCAAACACTTCAGGTATTCCAATAAACCCACCTACAACCGAAAGTACAGCCAATACAATCAGTGGAATGGTCATAGCAGAAGGACTTTCATGCAAATGGTGTTCTTGCTGATGTGTGCCTCTAAACTTACCCAAGAAAGTAAGCGTATATAATCTAAACATATAAAAGGCTGTCATTAAAGCACCTCCAACTCCTATATAATAATAGAGTGGATTTTTTGCAAATGCCGCAGCTAGTATTTCATCTTTTGAAAAGAATCCAGAGAAAGGAGGAATACCTGCTATAGCCAAACAAGCCAATAAAAAAGTAAGGTGAGTAATAGGCATGTACTTTTTTAGGTTGCCCATTTTACGAATATCTTGTTCATGGTGCATTGCATGAATTACAGAACCTGCTCCTAAAAACAATAATGCTTTAAAAAACGCATGGGTCATTACATGAAATACAGCACCTGTGTAAGCACCAACTCCTAATCCTAAAAACATATAACCCAACTGACTAACAGTTGAATAGGCCAAAACTTTTTTTATGTCATTTTGTTTTAATGCAATAGTAGCTGCAAAAATTGCCGTTGCTAACCCAATGATGGCAATTAGTGTTTGTGTAGCAGGTGCCATTGTAAATAAAATATTGCTACGTGCAATCATGTAAATACCTGCTGTAACCATAGTGGCAGCATGAATTAATGCAGATACTGGAGTTGGACCAGCCATTGCATCTGGCAACCAAGTATACAAAGGTATCTGTGCACTTTTACCCATTGCACCAATAAATAATAAAGTGGTAATAGCAGTTAGATCAAAACTAGAAAGTTGAGAAACATTAGTAAACACATCACCATAATTAACGGTACCTAACTTAAATAATAGCCAGAAAACTGCTAAAAGAAATCCTAAATCACCAATGCGATTCATGATAAATGCTTTTTTAGCAGCATAGTTAAAATCATTATTCTTAAACCAATATCCAATTAATAAATAAGAACATAACCCTACTCCCTCCCAACCAATAAACATAATTATATAGTTGGCTCCCATCACCAACAACAACATAGAAAACACAAAGAGATTGAGGTAAGCAAAATATCTTCCGAAATGATGCGACTCCTCTTCCTTCATGTATGAAGTTGAATATAAATGAATGAGAAATCCGATGCCAGTAATAATTAGCAAAAACAAAACCGATAACTGATCTACTTGAAAAGCAAATGGTATGGTGAACTCTTCAACAGCAATAAAATTAAACAGCGTAACTACCGAGTTTATAGAATCAGTTGTTGAGGTAACTTGAGTAAATAAATAACAGGAAGTTAGGAATGACAATAAAATTACACCCGAACCAATAATACTTATGGCCGTTTTAGAAAGGGATTTTCTTCCTAATCCATTAATCAAAAATCCCAGCAACGGAAAAAGTGGAACTAAAAAAACAATTTTACTCATGCAAGTATTAGTTTTTCAACCTGTTTAAAAAATTAATATCTACTGAATGTGTACTTCTATACATCATTACTATAATAGCTAACCCAACACTTACTTCAGCGGCAGCAACAACCATAATAAAAAACACAAATAATTGTCCATCTATTCCAGCAGTAGTTGCGGCGTTTGATGCAAGTGCCGCACCATGATGCATTTTAGAAAATGCTACTAGTAATAAATTTACAGCATTGAGCATAAGCTCGATACACATAAAAACAATAATCGCATTTCTTCTTGTAAGCACACCAATAACACCAATGCTAAAAAGTGTTAAACAGAAGTAGATATAATATTGTATTGGCATATTTTAAAATATAATTTATTAATCTTTCTTACCTATCACTACTGCTCCTACCATTGCACTTAAAAACAACACACTACTAATTTCAAATGGCACTACATAATCATTAAATAAAGCCTTGCCTAAATTTTTAATCAACCCAATATTACCCTCTTTCATTAAAGCAGTTTTTCCTGTTAACTCTGTAGTTTGGCGAATTAAAGAAACCAATACCATTAAAAAGCAACCTCCAGAAATTATCCCTGCCAATTTCATCCATAAATGTTTGCGAGGTTCTGCATCTGCATTTAAGTTCATCAGCATAATTACAAAAAGGAATAAAACCATTATAGCGCCAGCATATACAATTAGATTAACTATAGCCAAGAACTGCGCGTTCAGTAAAATATAGTGACCCGATATAGCAAAGAATACAGTAATTAACCATAAAACACTATGTACAGGGTTCTTACTCAAAAGAACCATTATTGAACCAAAAATGGCCAACGCACTTAGAATGAAAAATAATATTTGAACTACATTCATTTTTTATAATTAAAGCCAACGATAAAACTGCTATTAAACAACTTATAAATTTATTTAATTATGAACCCTCTTTTCTCCACGCGCCTTCGCATAAGCTTCTGGCTCAGTAACTGGATCAGGAATTAATAAATCTTCTTTCCCATAAATAAATCCTTTCCTGGTAAAATTAGCTGGAGCAAAAGTTTCACTTAAATAAATGGCATCTTTTGGACAAGCATCTTCACATAACCCACAAAAAATACAACGCAACATATTTATTTCATATTTCGCTGCATATTTTTCTTCTCTGTATTTATTTTCCTCACCTGGTAAGCGTTCTGCTCCTTCCATGGTGATAGCTTCGGCCGGACAAGCTACAGCACATAAACCACAAGCAGTACAGTTTTCTCGTCCTTCTTCATCTCTGTTTAAAACATGTAATCCTCTAAAAACTGGACTAAATTCTCTTGTTTGCTCTGGGTAACGTATGGTTGGTTGCTTCTTAAAAATATGACTGAAAGTAATAGCCATGCCTTTAAGAATAGACGGGATATATAATCGCTCCATAAATGTCATCGGTTCTCTGCTGACTTCTTTTCCTCTGGTGGTTAATGCTTGCATTTTATTATACTCTTTTATAATTTCTTTAATTCTTAATTCATACCTCTTAATTCATAACTCCTAACCTTGTCTCCATAAAATAACTGCTGCAGTAAGCAACATATTAAACAATGCCAATGGAATTAACTTCTTCCACCCAACGTTCATTAGTTGATCATATCTAAAACGCGGGATGGTCCACCTAATCCACATAAACACAAAAATAAATATTACTATTTTAATCAAAAAAGTTCCCAATCCAACCATCGCAGCATAATTTACTGGCAACCTAGATTCATCAAAGAAAGGAAGATCATATCCTCCAAAGAACAAGCAAACCATTACAGCACTGCTCATAATCATATTAATGTATTCTGAAAATAAATAGAAGCCCAATTTCATGGAAGAATATTCCTGATGATATCCAAAATTTAATTCATTCTCTGCTTCGGGCAAATCAAATGGTGTTCTATTACATTCTGCTAAAGCACAAATAAAGAAAATGATAAACCCTAAAGGTTGGTAAATAATATTCCAATGAGCACCTGGCGCCATCTGCTCGTCTACAATAGTTTTTAAACTTAGAGAACCACCAATCATTAATACTGCAATTAATGAAAGACCCATTGCTAATTCATAACTAATTGCTTGAGACGCACCACGAAGCGCAGCCATTAATGAGAATTTATTATTTGATGCCCATCCACCAATCATGATCCCATATACTCCTAAACTAACTACGCCAAAAATGTATAGGATGCCAATATTAATATCTGCAATTTGCAAATCGATTTTTCGATCAAATAATTCAACGTGGCTACTCCATGGAATAACGGAACAAGTCATTAAAGCAGCCGTCATTGCTAAGCCTGGCCCAAGAATAAACAAAGCTTTACTGGCTGAATTGGGAATAATTTCTTCTTTCATTATTAATTTCAATCCATCTGCTAGCGGTTGCAATAATCCAAAGGGACCAGCTCTATTTGGACCTGGCCTATCTTGTAAAATTGCTGCCACTTTACGTTCTCCAAAAGTGGTATATAAAGCAATACCTAAACTTGCAAAAGTAATAATTGCAATTAGAATTAATTTTTCTACCAATAAAATCCAATCAAATGCCAATAGTGTCATTGTATAATCAATTAGTCTTGGTTAGGTTTAAAATCCGTTGAATATGCTGGTCTATCCAACTTGCTTAAGGTTACTGTTGTTTGGTTTACTTCACTTACTGCATGGATATCCATTAATAAATGAGGCTTGCGACCATCATGAACTACTCCAAAAATTTCTGTTGGAATATTAGTTCCTACAGATCCTGCATAATGACCTTGAGAAATAACAGAATGTCTATCAATCAATCTAGGCCCTTCTATTATCCAATCGCTGGTTTTCTTTTTTTCGAATCTACAAGTATTACAAATCCAATCTTCCACTTCACCCCATTCGTCTTTTCTTGCAGTAACCCTAAATACTTCATCTCCTCTATTCCATACAGTTGCTTTACCACTACAAGTAGGGCAATCGCGATGTGCATCCATTGGTTTTAAAAACCATACTCTATTTTTAAATCGAAAAGTTTTATCTGTTAAAGCTCCAACTGGACAAACATCAATTACATTACCAATAAAATCATTGTCGAGGTTTTTCTCAATTAATGTTGCAATTTCTGAATGATCGCCTCTATCTAAAATTCCGTGTTCGCGTTTATTAGTAAGTTGGTCGGCCACATAAACACAACGGTAGCAGAGTATACAACGCGTCATATGAAGTTGTATGTAAGGACCGATATCATGCTTTTTAAATGTTCTTCTTTGAAACTCATAACGAGTGCCCTCTTTGCCGTGCTCGTAACTTAAATCTTGCAAATGACATTCCCCAGCTTGATCACAAATAGGGCAGTCGAGCGGATGATTGATTAATAAAAATTCTACAACTCCGTTACGCGCATCAATTACTTTTTCACTGGTAATATTTTTTACTTCCATGCCATCCATTACCGTTGTTCTACAACTTGCCAATAATTTTGGCATAGAGCGAGGATCTTTTTCAGAGCCTTTACTAACTTCTACTAAACAAGTTCTACATTTTCCGCCACTTCCTTCGAGCTTGCTGTAATAACACATTGCAGGTGGTGCTACTTCACCTCCAATTTTACGTGCAGCATTAAGAATAGTAGTTCCGGCTGGTACCTCTATCGTAATGTTGTCGATCGTTACTTTAAATAATGGTTGTTCAGACATAATTTATTAAGCTGGTACATGAATAGGATCGGCGTAATGTGCTAATCCGTAATTGCTGTTTTGTGATTTTTCTGGGTTCAATACATGCCATTCAAATTCATCTCTAAAGTGACGAATAGCTGCGGCAACAGGCCAAGCAGCTGCATCACCTAAAGGACAAATAGTATTTCCTTCAATCTTGCGTTGAATATCCCATAGTAAATCGATATCGCTCATTTTTCCTTTTCCGGTTTCGATATTCTTTAATATTTTCTCCATCCATCCTGTTCCTTCTCTACATGGTGAACATTGTCCGCAACTTTCATGTCTGTAAAATCGAGCTAAAGTAAAGGTATTTTTTACAATACATTGATCTTCGTCCAAAACAATAAAACCACCAGAGCCCAACATAGAGCCGGTTGCAAATCCACCATCACTAAGGCTTTCATAATTCATTAATCGCTTTTCACCTTTAGCAGTGGTAAGCAATAAGTTAGCAGGTAAAATTGGGACAGAAGATCCGCCAGGAATACAAGCTTTTAATCTTTTACCATTTGCAATTCCTCCGCAATATTCATCAGAATAAATAAACTCTTCAACAGAGATTGTCATGTCTATTTCATAAACACCAGGCTTATTAATATTACCACATGCAGAAATTAGTTTGGTTCCTGTTGAACGGCCAACACCAATTTTAGCATACTCATCGCCACCCATATTTATAATTGGAACAATGGCTGCTAAAGTTTCTACATTATTTACAACAGTTGGTCGCATCCAAACCCCTTGTATTGCAGGGAATGGAGGTTTAATGCGAGGATTGCCACGCTTACCTTCTAATGATTCTATTAATGCAGTTTCTTCTCCGCAGATATAAGCGCCTGCTCCACGATGCACATAAATATTGCATTCGAACCCTGTACCTAAAATATTCTTTCCTAAAAATCCATTTGATTTGGCTTCTTCAATAGCATGTTCTAAAATATCAACTATCCATGCGTATTCACCACGTATATAGATGTAGGTATCATTACTTCCTAAAGCAAAAGAAGAAATAATTAATCCTTCAATTAATAAATGAGGGAGAAATTCCATCAAGTATCGATCTTTAAAAGTACCCGGTTCACTTTCATCTGCATTACACACCAAGTGACGTGGAACACCTTCTGGTTTAGCAATAAACCCCCATTTCATTCCTGCCGGGAAACCAGCGCCACCTCTACCTCTTAAGCCGCTTTTTTTAACTTCTTCGATAATTGTCTCTGGCGTCATTTCTTTCAAAGCTTTCTCTACATTTTTATATCCACCTTCTTTGCGGTATACATCAAAGTATCTAATGCCTTCAATATGCGCTTTTTCCAATAATAATTTTACACCCATAAATTAATTATTTGCTGCAGCATTTTTACTGCATTCATCTATTATTGCGTCTACTTTTTCTTTTGTTAAATGCTCTCTATAAGTTTTTCCCATTTGCATCATTGGAGCATATCCACAAGCACCTAAACATTCAACTGTTTTTAAAGTGAACATACCATCAGTTGTTGTTTCACCTGGCTTGATGCTCAATTTCTTTTCTATATATTCAATGATATCATCACAACCACTAATCATACAAGGCCCGGTGTGGCACACTTCGAACATGTATTTGCCAACAGGTTTTAAATTATACATGCTGTAGAAAGTAGCTACTTCATATACTTCAATTGGTTTAATTTGTAACATTTCTGCTACATAATCCATCGTATCTGAGCTAAGCCATCCTCCAAAACTATTTTGCGCCAAATGCAAAACAGGAAGTAAAGCACTCTTTTGTTTTCCTTCTGGATAATGACTTACGAGCCTACTAAACTCTGTCATTTGCTCTTCTGAAAATTTTTGCATTTATATACCTTTTATTAGTCTTTAGTTTATAAACTTTATACACTTTATAAACCCTATAAACCTTTTAACACCCTACGCATCCAACTCTCCTGCTATTAAATTTAAACTACTCATTGTAACAATCGCATCACTCAACATTCCACCAGTAATTAATTCGGGATAGGCTTGATAATAAATAAAACATGGTCTACGAAAATGTAATCTGAATGGGGTTCTTCCTCCATCACTAATTAAATAAAAACCAAGTTCTCCATTACCACCTTCCACAGATTGATATACTTCTCCTTTTGGCATGTCAATTTCTCCCATAATAATTTTAAAATGCCAAATCAATGCTTCCATTTTGGTGTAAACATCTTCTTTTTTAGGAAGATAATATTCAGGAACATCTGCATGATATACTTCTGCATCTGCGCCTTTAAATTGTTGCACTTTTTGATAGGCTTGTTCAATGATGCTTAGGCTTTGCCACATTTCTTGATTACGCACTAAATAACGATCGTAGTTATCTCCCGTTTTTCCTACTGGAACATCAAATTTAAAATCTTCGTAACTACTATAAGGACTATGAATTCTTACATCATAATCAACACCTGCTGCCCTTAAATTTGGACCAGTAAAGCCATAGTTCAACGCACGTTCAGCACTAATAGCACCTCCGCCAATAGTACGTTCCATGAATATTCTATTGCGCGTAAAAAGTCCTTCAAATTCAGCTAATACTTTTGGATATTCTTTTAAGAATTTCTCTAGTTTCGTGAACGCTGTGTTAGTGAAATTCCTTTCAAAACCGCCAATACGCCCAATATTAGTAGTAAGACGGGACCCGCAAACTTCTTCATATATTTCGTAAATTAATTCCCGTGATTGCATTACATATAAGAATCCAGTGTAAGCACCTGTATCAACTCCTACAATAGAATTACAAATTAAATGGTCGGAAATACGAGCCAACTCCATGATAATAATACGTAAATAATCTACTCGTTTAGGAGTTGCTACTCCCAGTAATTTTTCACAGGTAAGATGCCAGCCCATATTGTTTATTGGGCTACTGCAATAATTTAAACGATCTGTAAGTGGAGTAACTTGGTATAACGGTCTACGCTCTGCTAATTTTTCAAAAGCCCTATGAATATATCCAACAGTTTGCTCAGTAGATACAATACGCTCTCCGTCTAATTCCATAATATTTTGGAATACACCATGTGTTGCAGGATGTGTAGGACCAACATTTAAAGTAGTTGTTTGGCGTTCTATTGAGCCTTCTGGTAAAGCTATATTGTGATTATTCATTATACTAAAATCTTCAATTAAAAATGGTTCTATCCTCTTCCAAACATTTCATCGTCTTTATCTATTCTTGTTTGATCTTCTAACGGATACTCTTTTCTTAAAGGAAAATAATCCATTTCATCTACGTTTAAAATCCTTTTCAAGTTAGCGTGACCAACAAAATTAATCCCATAAAAATCGTAGGTTTCTCGCTCCATCCAATTTGCACTTGAATATAATTTTGATGCAGTAAATACATCAGTTTGATCGATAGATGTAAATACCTTAAAACGAATTCGAATATTTTCTTTTAAATTATGGAGATGATAAACTACCGCTAACTCTCTGCCCTTATCATCAGGGAAATTTACACCACATAAATCGGTTAAAAATTGAAAGTTGAGTGTTGGCTCATCAAACAAATATTGTAATATTTTTAAATTTTGTTCTTTGGGTGCTTCAAAACAAAGCATACCATAAGTATCTTCAAAATTGCATACTTGATCTGCAAATTTTTCTACCAATTTTTCTTGAATGTATTGATTTGTTAAACCCATAAACTTAATTTACTTCCCTATTGTATTCCATATCCATTCAACAATGCCTTGTACTGTTCTCCGTTTCTTCTTCTAATACTTTCTTCCCCAACTAAATCTTGGATTTTCATAAACCCATCTAAAATTGCTTCCGGACGAGGTGGGCATCCTGGCACATATACATCAACGGGAATTATCTGATCAATACCTTGTAAAACACTGTAAGTATCAAAAATACCGCCACTGGAAGCGCAAGCTCCAACAGCTATAACCCAACGAGGCTCTGCCATTTGTAAATAAACTTGTCGCAAAACGGGACCCATTTTTTTGGCAATAGTACCCATTACCATCAATAAATCGCACTGACGGGGAGAAAAACCTACCCTTTCAGATCCAAATCTTGCCAAATCATAATGAGATCCCATGGTTCCCATGAATTCTATACCACAGCAAGATGTAGCAAAAGGCAATGGCCATAAAGAATTTTTTCGGGCCAACCCAACTACATCACTCAGTTTAGCTGTAAAAAAACCATCTCCTCCAAAACCATCTGGAGAGGCAATACTTCCAATTGCATCAGAGGTTTTAGCCTCAATAGGGTGAATATTATATCTTACTGGACGTGACATATAAAATTAATAATTAGTATTTAATAATAACCCTCAAAATCAATGCTATGTTCTATTATATTAAGAAAATACTCGATTTTAGCCACTCATTTAACTCAATCTTCCCAATTTAAAGCTCCTTTTTTAATAATATAGATAAACCCAATTAGAAAGAAACCAACAAACATCAAAACAGCCATGAATCCATTCCATCCTAGCTCTCTAAAGTTAACAGCATATGGATAGAAAAAAATAACTTCTACATCAAATAAAACAAATAAAATGGCAACCAGAAAATACTTAATTGCCATTGGCTGACGAGCATTTCCATGGCTAGCTATTCCACTAGCAAAATTTTCTAATTTATCGGCCGTACTGCGTTTAGGACCTACCAAAGCAGAAACTCCGATCATAGTAGCCACAAAACCTGCCGCAAAAATCAATTGAATACCAATCGGAAAATAATTAGCTGCTGAATTTGTTGCACTTGCATCTATCTCTAATAAAGTATATATCCAACCCATATTTTGGTTTAAGAACGCAAAAATAAGCTTGAGAACGCATATAAAAGAAAAACTCCTCTAATTGAGGAGCTTTTTTTGTATAATTAACATTAAGACTATTTAGAAGTAGGACTTTTACTCGCAGCACTAGGTGTTTGCTTCCCTTGTGGTTTTGAGTAATAATCAATGGCTTTTTGAATAACTGACTTTACATCCTGTGAATATTTATTGTTTTCATCTGCAGTATCAGGGTATAGTAAAATCATTCTATCTGTTATAGTGATTATTTTTTGACAAATAGCTATAAATTCGTTTACCGCTTGGGTTTTACTGCCATCTGTAGTTACTTTAAAATCAGAACTTTTCTTAATTTCATTAGAAAGATTAACGAAATAGTTTAGTTTGAAATACTCATCTAAGAATATCGTTTTTCTATACTTGTTCAAATCAACTACATCATATACAGAGTCTAAATAGTTGAGGTGATCAACAATAACCGACGAATCGGTGCTGATTAACATAGCCGCTTTTTTATAAAACTGATACGGTTGTGATTTATCAGGAAAAGCAACCATATATGCTTTTGCAAAACTAATCGTTTGAACATAATCTTCTGCGTTAAAAGCGGCGGCGGTAATTCCATAGTGATCTGCTTCGCCCATGGTTCCCTTAAATTCCATTTGGCGCTTCATCCATTTCAATTGCTCAGTATATGATTTGGCTTTTGCGAAAGTTGCAGCAACCTGATTAATTAAAGCAATTTGGTTAGCTTTTATAGTATCTGCTGCCAAAGCTTTTTCTACATACTTAGAAGCTAAAGCTTCGCTACCAGGAAATTTGATAGCAATATCTACTCCTAGTTTATAATCGGATGGTAGAATTTCTGATACTGGTGCGGTAGCCAAATATTCATCAATGTATTTTTTAGCTTGAACCGAATCGCCTTTTCTGCTGTAGTTTAAAGCAAAAACAACACCCAATTTTGGCAATGCTTTTAAGCCTATAGTTGATTCAAGTTCTCTTGCTTTTGCCAAAGATTCATCGTACTGTCCAGCACGAAATAAATAGTCGGCCAAATACAAATCGTTACGAGGATCTTTATCTGCTTTATCAACATATTGATCCAAATATTCTTTGGCTTTAATAACATCTTTTTCAGCATAATATTGGTACAATGCATAGTATACAGGAGGGAACGCAGGGTCGGCCGTTGTTGCATTGGCATAATATTGTTCAAACAAATCTTTATTGTTTTGGCTTTGGTAAATTTTACCAATACGAAACATAGCCAATGCATTTTTAGGATCACGAGTAATAGCTTCTTGATAAGCTTTTACAGCTTCACCACCATTTTCGCCACCCATTTTTTGGTAACTAATACCCATATTGATATAAATATCAGGGCTTACAAGATCGATGATACCAGCTTGTTTGAGCTTATCAATACCATACATAGGATCACCCATTTTACTATCGCCATCTGCATTGGCACGGCCAATAGCACTAAGTATTCCAGAATTGGGTTTACCCTTGTTTTTACCTTTTGTTTCGGTAGTTGCAGTAATGGCCTGTTCAAATTTTTGTTTGGCGGAATTTAAATCTCCATTTTCCCTAATTTCTATATGGCCCATCCCTACCAATAGCCAAGGATCACTGCCAATTTCCAGCAAGCTTTTTTGATAAAGTGCTTTAGCAGCAGCTATATCTTCTTTACTTACTTCAATGCCATTACCTGCCAAATAAGCCTGTCCCAACCAATAAATAGATTGGGGGTCTTTGGGGTTGGCATCAAAATTTTTTTGCAGCAATTCCTTTGCGCTTTTATTTTTTTCGTAATTGAGCATCTTAATGCCTTCCGACAATTGAGCTGATAAAAAATGTACTGCAAACAAAGCTGCAAACATCAAAGCAATATTCTTTTTCATCTTTCTTTTTTTATAGTTGTTTTGTTATTCCGATTTTATGCTTCCCGACCGTTTTTGAAAAGCCATTTTAGCCGGAGCTAAAAAAGATCTTCTGAAAATTAGCTGACCACGTTCTAGACTCATGAAATTCATAAAGCCTGTTCCTAAACCTGCTGAATTTTCTTTTAATATATAATACAATGGGCGTGCCAAAGGATACTCACCTCTTGTAATTGTTGCCTGTGAAGGCTTTGCAAATACATTTTTCTCCAAACAGGCAGTACATTCTATTCTTGATAGCCTGATTTTTTGCAAATAAGCCACTTGTTTTGGATCATAGGAATCTCCTATCCAACTCATACCTACAAAGCCTATTACATCTTTTCTTTTTGCAACTATATCAATGACCTCTTGACTATTATTGGCAGCAACAACATTTTTTCCGAATTCGCCTTTTTTTAACACACTGTCTTTTAAATATCGAACTGTGCTAGTGGCAGATTTTCCATCCATTATTGCTGTAATTATTTGTTTACCACTCAATATATCCTGTATGTCTTTGAAACTAAAAATACTGTCAATTGCATCTTTATTTACAATAACTGCTACTGCATCATAGGCCAATACTCCGTATTGAGGTTTGTAAGATAATACGCTTTTGTAAAACTCCGCTTCTTTTTCAGTTAAACCTTTTGCAACAATGATCATTCTGGTACTATCGCTTTGCAAATCCCTGAAACAATCTGCTTCAGATGTGTAGCTAACATTAATTTTTGTTTGCGGGAAAGAAGCTTCATGCACCCTAATTTGTTCAACAATTGCGGGTTTAAAACTTTCGTCAACACTTATATTAATCATGCCCTTTGTTGGCGTATCTCTATCATCAACTGCCTTTTCATTGCTTTTACAAGAAACAAAGAACATTGAACCAACTATTAATGATAAGCCAATTATAGATTTAATCATATACTCCCCGGCTGCTTTATACCCCTATACAATCTAAAACCACCATACAATAAACATATACTACCGAAAAAATAACGAAATCCAGTGTCTTCGGTAATAACTAGATTTAATTTCAGTTTTTCTAAAAAAAACATAGCAAAACCCATCCCTATAAACAATACAGCCATAGACATATCATAGACTCTTCTAAAGTTATTATACCCTTTCTGACTCCTATCTCTCAAATTATTCTCCATTGTTGCTTATTGGGGATTGGCAATTTATGAAATATTTCTTCTTTGATGCAAGCTTTTTAAAATTCCATAATAAGAAATCTTAAAACTAATACTTGTTAGCTAATAAACTATTGTATAAACATTCAATACTTTTGCCTTAATGAGCAAGCCATCCATACCACAAGGAACGAGAGATTTTAATGCTGTTGTAGTAAATAAACGCAACTATATATTTAATACCATCCGCAATGTATTTGAGCTTTATGGGTTTCAACCATTAGAAACTCCTGCCATGGAAAATTTAGAAACCTTAATGGGTAAATATGGCGAGGAAGGAGATAAACTCATTTTTAAAATTCTGAATAATGGTTTAGATAATCCTTTAAAAAAAGACCAAGCAATACTTGATTTCGATAAAATTTTAGAAGGAAAAAATAATAAAGGAATTACCGAAAGAGCACTGCGATACGATCTTACAATTCCTTTTGCAAGATATGTAGCAATGAATTATGGTTCACTAACACTACCATTTAAACGGTTTCAAATACAACCGGTTTGGCGTGCAGATAAGCCGCAGAAAGGTAGATACCGTGAGTTTTATCAGTGTGATGCAGACGTTGTTGGTAGCAATAGTTTATTAAATGAAGTTGAACTTACAGCAATATATACCACAGTTTTTGAGCAATTGAAATTGCCTGTTCAAATAAGTATTAATAGTAGAAAAATATTAGCTGCTTTGGCTGAAATAGCTGGTGGTATTGAGCAAATGACCAATATAACTGTTGCAATTGATAAGCTCGATAAAATTGGTTTGGAAAAAGTTAAAGAAGAATTGTTGAATAAAGGATTATCAACTGATCAAATAAATATTATTGAAAAATATTTATTAATTGATGGAAGTAATGACAATAAATTGGCTCAACTACAATCGTTACTAGGCAATAATGAAAATGGACAAAGAGGAATTGAAGAAATAAAGTACCTATTAAATTATCAACAAGTAACATACAATACAAACCTTATTGCTGATTTTACCCTTGCAAGAGGATTAAATTATTATACAGGAATTATTTTTGAAGTGAAAGCAATTGGTGCCCAAATGGGAAGTATTGGTGGAGGTGGACGATACGATGATTTAACTGGATTATTTGGCGTTACCAATGTGCCTGGAGTGGGCATTAGCTTTGGTGTTGACAGGATTTATGATGTAATGGAAGAATTGCAATTATTTCCGGATGAAGCTCAAAAGGGAACAAAAGTTTTATTCTTTAATTTAGGTGAAGCCGAAAGTAAAAATGCATATAGTTTAATGCAACAATTAAGAGAGCGAGGAATTGCTTCAGAATTATTTCACGAAAATGCCAAGTTCGATAAACAGTTTAAATATGCCGAAAAGAAAAACATTCCTTTTATAATTATTATCGGCACTAAAGAATTAGAAGACGGAACTTGTAACATTAAAAATATAAAAACTGGCGAACAGAAAACTATTCGCCAGTCGGATCTTTATCAACAATTATTTTGAAGAACTTAATAAATTCAACAGTGATTTTATTGTATTATTTTTTTCTTCTAATTCATTTTTTAATAAATTTAGTGTTTCCAAATTAGTAGAATTGACTGTTTGAATATAAGTAGCATAGCCGTTTTCAACTTTATCATTGAATGTGAAACTTGAATTATTGTTAGAAAACAAATCAATAGGCGTCGCATTTAATATTCTACAAACTTCAGGTACCAGCTCTGCATCCAGTTTTGATTTCCAAAGTTCAATTAAGCTATACGCATTTTGACTTTTATGTAATGCGGTTGCCATTTCTTCTTGGGTAATGCCTCTACTTTTTCTTAGTTCTCGTAGTTTTTCATGAATCATGCCGTTAAATTAAGCATTTTTTCAAAAAATTGATAAAAATACCCACATAAATGATAAATCTATGATAAATAGAGTAGAAAAACATCTATCATAAGAATAGTTTTATAGAAAATAGGGTCATACTATTTTAACCAAATTTTTTCTTAAAATTTAAAAAACCTAAAGATGAAAAGACTAATTTTCAGCATAACCATAGTATTTTGTGTTATGTTCTGCCTAACGGCAACAGCAACAACAACAAATTTTATAAAAGAAAAACAAAATTTAAATTTTCTTACTGAAAAAAAAGAGAGTAAGAATTTAGTTATCAAGCAAGCTGAATTTACTAAGGATTTTGAAAATGTAAATGAAACAAAAGCAGCTTATGTATTTGGAGTTTGCTTCGTAAATATATCAAGACCATATGATGTAGAAGGAATGGATGGAACTATATATACATATGTCGATATAACTATTAGATGTTATGGTGATCCAAATGGCGCAATAATAATAGTTACCCAAGAGCAGAATCCTTAATAATTAGTTGACCCTATTTTTAAATATTACCTATCATATGAAAAAAATATTATTTGCATGTATTTTAATTTATTCTTGCTTACAGCTTTTTAGTCAAAACTTAAATTACAAAATAAATTACAGGCATTGCCGACAAACAGATACAACGAGAAGAATAAGTGACACTAGCGGTATGGATGCGGTACTTATTGGTAATTCCAATAGCAGCAATTATCAATTTGCGCGCCCCTCTGAATTAAATAAATCAATTGTTGAAGAACAAAGAAAAAGTATGAATGTAACTACTATTGGAAGTATAGTAGAGAAAAAACAGTCAGGCCCTGCTGTACTTAGTGGTGGTGTCAAATCCGATAGTATCGGTAATTTAATGTACTGGAATAAGAAAAATGATTCATTTTTTACTAGAGAAAAAATGATAAAACAGTATGTACTTACTAATGAAATAAAGCCAGAAATAAAATGGACTATTGTTGAAGAAGTTAAAATGATTAAAAATTATACTTGTCTTAAAGCTACAACCGAATTTAGAGGAAGAAAGTATACAGCATGGTTTACTCCTGATATTCCTATTTCAGATGGTCCATGGAAATTCAAAGGATTACCAGGGCTTATACTGAGTATTACAGATGAAGATTACCAAGTATTTATATATGCGACAGATATTGAATTTCCTACAAAAGAAGATGTTTTGCCTTTTTACAAAAGTGGTAAGTTAATTAGCATTTCAGATTATTTTACAATACTCCAAAAAGAGAAGACAGAATATTATAATAAATTAGATGCAACACTAAAAAGTTCACAAGGGTTAGACAACAATAGCCCTTCTACAATTGACCCGGCAATTAATAAATTAAGATACTACAGTATAGAAAAAAGATTTTAATGTTAATAAGAAATCTTCTACTAATCTGCATTTTTTCAACTTTTATATGCCTTTCTAGTAAAGGACAAGCATGTGTAACTATTGAGGGAACAGTTAAAGATCAAAATCAGTTTTTACTTCAGTCCGTTATAGTTAATGTAAAAATTAATATAAAAAATTATTATTCAATTACGGACAAACAGGGAAAATATTCGCTAAAAATTTGTAACCAGAATGACTCCTTTTTATTAAATCCTTTAAAGTTTACTTATAAATTAATTGGTTTTAAGGAAATTGATTTCATTAGCCGTATCAAAATTGGAAACAATGTTCTAAAAGATATTGAACTAGAACTTTCTGAGAAAATATTAAAAGAAGTGATTGTTCAAAACAAGTCAATTGTTCAAAAAGGCGACACTACAGTTTTCACAATCGGATCATTTAAAGATAAAACAGATGGTAATTTAGAAGATGTATTAAAAAAAATGCCCGGCTTCGATATAGATAATAACGGTAGAATATTATACAATAATAAACCTATTGAAACAATATTAATTGAGGGAGACGAATTGGCTAAAAATTATAAACTAATTTCAAAAAACATACCTCCAGATGCACTAGATAAGCTTGAACTAATTGACAATTATGAGTCTAATCCTTTAATGAAAGGATTATCTGGAAAAAGAAAACAAGCTATCAATTTAACTTTAAAAAACCCTAATCACGTTAGCACATTTGGTAGTGTTAAAACTGGCTTAGGAATTGAAGATAAATATACAATAGCAGGAAATTTATTTGGTATTAATAAGTACTTTAAATCAATGGTAATTGGCAATGCTAACAATATAGGTATTAACCCATACGATGAAATAACCACAGACCAAAGAACCCAAGAGTCTCAAAGTTATATGTTTAATCAAACTTTAGTTAAAGATTTGGTTGTTGAAGATCCATTATTTTTAAAACCGCTTGTTAAAACAAACACCAATACATTAATAAATAATTCTAAATTAGCTGCTATTAATTTAAGCTATAAGATTAATGCAAAAACTACAGCAAAATTATTTACAGATTTTTATGGCGATAGAATAGCTCAACAACAACTAACTAATTTTACAAACCTGCTTTCTCCTAGCGCTTCATATAAAACAGAAATTCAAAAAGTATTTAGACCGAAAAATAATAGTGCATACTTCGAAATAAAGCATACAACGAATAAAGAAAGATTACTATTTTCTTTGACATATAATGATAAGGAATTCGCTGAATTAGACAGTATTAAATCTTCAATCAACTATCTATCCGATCTTTCAAGTTTATACACAAGAAAAGGATTGGGTTTATATTACACAAATAGATTAGACAGTAACCATTTATTTGAACTATCTGTACAATATACCAAAGATTCAAAAACCCAAGATTATTCAATATTTCAAAATGACTATAGAAAATTAAATTCAGTTGATTCAGCTAATGCTTTTTTTCAAAAAACTGGCACTTTTGTAGATTTTATAGAAGCCCAAGCAAAATATATATTTAAAAAAAATTACAAAACAACAAATGAACTTAAAATTATTAATACATATTATTCGAGTAATTTAGGAAGTGATTTATTTTTACAGACATACCCATCAAATATTGTACAAGACAAAGATTTTACTAATCAAGCTCAAAATGGTAATAACAGATTTCAAATATTGTACTCGAAACAATACAACATAAAAGCTTTGACTATTGGAGGGAGTTTAGGTTATTCTTTTTTTAATTATAATTATAAATCTTTCCCGAATTCACAACAACAAAATAACTTTAGTTTACCAACTGCCAATATTTTATTTAAATATAAACTTAATTTAAAAAAAGACATTACCTACAATATTGATTATAACTCAATTAATCCGGGAATAAATACTATACTCGAAAAACCAATTTTGACTTCATTCAGGTCATTCAACAGATGGATTCCTTTGAATACGAATATTCCAAACTTTCAATCAACTCTTACTTATATATCTAGAGATTTAGATAAAGGCTCTTCGCTGATTTTATCATGGATATATAGTAGGCAAGAGATAAATGAAATATCTAGTTTTATATTTTCACCTGATTTTGATTTTCAAACTATTCGCTATACTAATTTTAAACAAGATCAACATACACTTTACTTCAAATATGATAATTATATTTCGCGATACAAAACCTCATTTAATTTCAAGCAAAGTTTGTCATTTATATCAAGACCATTGGAGTTTAATAATTCGATTTTAAGCAATAGAAATTTTGTTTATTCATTAAACGCATCCCTGAAACCTTATTTTAATTCATCGCTAAGTTTAACAAGTGGCATAAGTTTGAATCTCTTTAAAGATATTTCATCGGGGAAATCTACTTACCAAACAGGACCTTTTTTAAGTACTTCCTTAAACATAACACCAAAAATTTTTATGAGCACCTACTTAAATTATTTGTCGGATAATTACTCGTTTAAAACAAACAATTATTGGTTTGCAAATGCAAATTTATGGTATATCATCAAGCCATCTAAATTGGAATTAAAATGCAGTATAAATAATATTTTCAATGAGAATAATATTTTTTCCGGAACACGCAATGATTTATTTATCCAATTTTCTGAACAAAAATTACTTCCACGTTTTGCATTACTTGAAATAAGCTATAAATTTTAAATCGGCTATTTTTTCCAATTTTTTCGTTCAAACAAAAGTACTTGCAGCCCGGTTTCTTCTTTTGTTCCTTCTAGCGTGTAGCCCATTGCAGTAATACTTACGCCAATTACTTTTTTAGCATCATTTCTTTTAAAAGCAGCAGTACCCTGAAACTGAGTAACAGCAAATACATCATCCGACTGCTTTACCAATGCAGAATTACCATAAGATGTAGCTGCAGTAAGGTTTCCATTGTCTAATGTAACTGTAACATCAGCAATTACACTACCCTCCGAAAATTTATACTTACCTACAAATTGTTGAAGAGTGGTATCGGTTTGAGCACTTGCAGCAAAAGAAAAACCAACTAACATCAAAGAAAATAATAGTAACTTTTTCATAAAATTTTTTATTTTGAATTTGAAAAATACAAAGAATTAGTTCTACTTACCAATAAAATGGTGGATTTAACCAAAAATTAAACCCCTTCATAAATAATTGCAGCACCTTGGCCAACGCCAACACACATTGTAGCTAACCCGTATTTTACTTTTTGTCGATTCATTTCATGTAATAAAGTTGTAGAAATTCTAGCCCCACTGCATCCTAACGGATGGCCCAACGCAATGGCACCACCGTTTACATTTACATTAGTTGGATCTAAGCCCAAATCTTTAATACATGCAATACTTTGGGAGGCAAAAGCTTCATTAAGTTCAATTAAGTTAATATCGCTTACTTTTAATCCCGCTCTTTTCAAAGCTTTTTGAGAAGAAGGAACTGGGCCTACTCCCATAATAGATGGATCTACGCCTGCAATTCCCATGCTTGCTATTCTTGCAATTGGTTGCAGATTAAACAGTTTTACTGCTTCTTCACTTGCTAATAAAATAGCAGAAGCTCCATCATTTATTCCAGATGAGTTACCAGCAGTAACAGTACCTTCTTTAGCAAAAGCTGGCTTTAAAGAAGCTAGCTTTTCAAGTGTAGTTTCTCTGGGATGTTCATCTTGATTAAACCAGGTTATTAATCGATCATTGATCATTTCTACCGCAATTATTTCATTTTCCCACTTGCCTGCTTTTAATGCAGTAGCATACTTTTGTTGCGATAAAAATGCAAATTCATCTTGCTTTTCCCTGCTTACTCCCCATTGCTTGGCCACATTTTCTGCAGTTTCACCCATGCTATAAGGATGGTACATTTCAGTTAATTGCTTATTAATAAATCGCCATCCAATGGTTGTATCAAATGTTTCCACTTTTCTACTCCAAGCACCGTCCGACTTAGCTGTAACAAAAGGAGCCCTTGTCATACTTTCTACCCCTCCAGCAATATATAACAACCCTTCATTGCACATGATTGCTCTTGATGCATCCATAATTGCTTGCAAACCACTTGCACATAATCTATTTACCGTGTTACCTCCTACAGAAACGGGTAATCCTGCCAATAAAGCTGCCATTCGGGCTACATCTCTATTATCTTCCCCAGCTTGGTTTGCCGCACCCGCAATCACATCTTCAATAGCCGAAGGATCAATTGATGGGTTTCTTTGCATCAACGCTTTTATTACAAAAGCTAATAAATCATCTGGCCTGAATGAGCTTAATTTACCACCATATCTGCCTATTGGAGTTCTCACTGCATCTATCACATAACAAGTATTCATCATACAAAAGCATTGGTTTTGAGTCCACAAGATATAATTTATAGTATAAATAGGCGTTTGGGGCTGTTCGGGTTATCTTTGCAAAATGAGCGCTTCGTTACCAAATATTCGTCACTTGAGTCAGAAAGAACTTGAATCTTACTTTAGTAGCATTGGAGAGAAAAAATTTAGATTGAATCAGGTACAGGAATGGATCTGGCAAAAACATGCGCATAGTTTTGATGCAATGAGCAATCTTAGCAAAGATTTGAGGTTAAAACTTTCGACCGATTTTACACTACCAGCATTAAAAATAGATGCCACACAAAACAGTAGTGATGGAACAGTAAAAACAAGGTTTAAAACTTTTGATGGTCATGCAATTGAAGGTGTATTGATTCCTACAGAAGCAAGAAAAACTGCTTGCGTATCTTCCCAAATAGGATGTAGCCTAAGTTGCAAATTTTGTGCAACAGGTTATATGGATAGAAAACGAAACCTAACTTTTGATGAAATAGTTGACCAAGTAGTATTAATTAATCAACAAAGCGAACAAATTTTTGAGAAGAAGTTAACAAATATCGTTTTCATGGGAATGGGCGAACCATTGATGAACTACAGTAATGTGCTAAAATCAATTGAACGTATAACTGCTGTAGATGGATTGTTTATGAGTCCGAAAAGAATTACTGTTTCAACTGCCGGTATTGCCAAACAAATAAAAATGTTAGGAGATGATGAAGTAAAATTTAAGTTGGCACTTTCATTACATGCACCCAATGATGAGAAGCGAAATAAAATAATGCCAATTAATGAAACCAATAATATTAAAATTTTAATAGAAGCGTTAAATTATTTCTACAAAAAAACGGGTAATGAAATTACATTAGAATATATTTTATTTAAAAATTTAAATGACTCTCCAGAGGATGCAGCTGAGCTTACAAAAGTGTTCAGACAAATTCCAGCAGATTTAATTAATATAATTGAATATAACAGTATTGATGCATTTAAATTTACCAAACCTGCAGAAGATGATGTACAAAATTTTATGGATATATTGTCGGCCAACAAAGTAAATGCAAGGTTAAGAAGAAGCAGAGGAAAAGATATTGATGCTGCATGTGGACAATTGGCAAATAAGAATTAAGAGTTATGAATTATGAATTAAAAAATATTTTCTAATGTAGACCCCTTCGACAGGCTCAGGGTGACATTTGAAGTTTGCAGGCTTTGGATGAACAATGACCAATGCCTAACGACTAATGACTAATGACTAATGACCAATGCCTAATGACTAATGACTAATGACTAATGACTAATGCCTAATGACCAATGCCTAATGACTAATGCCTAATGACTAATGACTAATGACCAATGACTAATGCCTAATGACTAATGACCAATGCCTAATGACCAATTAATCCTGTTGTAAAACAGCAAACGAAAAAAATGAAAAAGAGAACAGACAACTTCAACAAATTTGCCAACAAAACAAAAGGCAGTGCAATTAAAGAAGCTTACAGACAAGAAAAAAGAAAAGGAAAAGCAGACGCCCGAGCTGCAGGTGAAGAATTGAGGTTGATTAAAAAAGCTAAAGCCCGTGGTGTAGATCCTGAAGAATTAATGAAGGAAAATAAAGTAGGTAAAAAATTTGCCGATCCTAAATCGCGTAAATCAAGTGCCCCCCCTACTTCTTTAAAACCAACACCAAGACCAATTACAAAAAAAGATGGAACTGAAACAGACAAACCAATTGCGCAAACACAGGATTCATTAATTCCTTTAAATAAATTTATTGCACATGCAGGTATTTGTGGAAGAAGAGAAGCAGCGGAATTAGTAAAGGCTGGGAAAGTAACTGTTAATGGAGATAAATTATTTGAGCCCGGATATAAAGTTTCTCAAGCAGATAAAATTACTGTAAAAGGCAAGCCCATTTTTTTGCAAAAAAACAATGTATACATTCTACTGAATAAGCCAAAAGATTTTTTAACAACATCCAACGATCCTGAAGGAAGAAAAACAGTATTAGACCTAATAAAAGGAGCTACATTAGAAAGGGTTTATCCGATAGGCAGACTAGATAGAAATACAACTGGCGTTTTATTATTAACCAACGATGGAGAGCTTGCACAAAAATTAACCCATCCCTCTTTTGAGGTTAAGAAAATATATGAAGTAACGCTCGACAAAGTAGTAAGTAAGAAAGACCTTGATCTAATTGCCAGTGGTATTACATTGGAAGATGGATTTGTACAAGCCGATTCTGTTGGATATGCCGATAGCAAAAGCAAAAATATAGTAGGCATTGAAATACATAGTGGCAGAAATAGAATTGTACGACGAATATTTGAACATTTAGGATATGATGTGAAAGCATTGGATAGAGTAATGTTTGCCAACTTAACCAAGAAAAATGTAGAGAGAAGCAAATGGCGACTTTTAAATGAAAAGGAAGTTCGTTTGTTGAAATACATGAACAAATCATTTATTAGAAAAAATAAGACCCCTGAATAGATATGCATTTAGATATTATTTTTGAAAACGATGATTTTATAGCGGTTAATAAACCTTCGGGATTATTGAGCATTCCAGATCGAATAGGCAAAGAGCGTTCTCTGAAAGATCATTTAAAAGAACGCTATGGAAATATTTACACTGTTCACCGATTAGATAGAGGTACCAGCGGTATTATTTTATTTGCAAAAACCGAAGATTCGCATAAAGCATTATCACTACTCTTTGAAGGAAGAGATATGGAAAAATATTATGTAGGATTGGTAAACGGACAAATGATTCATTCAAAAGGCACTATAGATGCTGCAATAATGGAGCATCCAGGAAAGACTACTAAAATGATTACTCATGTAAAAGGAAAAGCGTCAATTACCGACTATGAGGTACTAGAATCGTTTCGATTATTTTCGTGGGTTCAGTTTCAAATTCATACTGGTAGAACGCACCAGATAAGAGTACACATGCAACATCTGGGGCACTCTATTGTATGCGATGAAATATATGGCGATCCAAAACCAATTTTACTATCATCAATAAAAAGAAATTTCAAATTAGCAAAAGAAGCAGAAGAAGAAAAGCCAATTTTATCGCGTTTAGCATTGCATTCATTTAAATTGAAGTTCGTTTTAAATGATGACGAATTTGAATTAGAAGCTCCTGTTCCAAAAGACCTTAAAGCATTAATACAGCAAATAAGGAAATGGAAAGGTTAAAAAAAACAAATATCAAACCGCTTAGTTTTATTCTGATACTTTCATTGGTATTGATGATAGTATTATTTTTTGTACAGTCTCGTTCCGACAAAAGCATTCGATCAATGCAAAAGGGTAACGAATTGGCAGTAAAAACATTCCAAATTAACAATGCATTACAGGAAATTATCAACGACATCTACTTTATAGAGAGCGAAACAAGAAAGCAAGTAACAGCTGGAAATTTATCATTTACGAAGTCCATCAGTGATACAATTAATAGCCTCAGTGCTTTAGTAAAAGACGTTGAAAAGCTTACTGAAGAAGGAAAGGCGGCATATAGCTTTAATCAGCTAGATAAATTAATACAAAAGAAAATATTTATTACTGAAGATATTCTTAAGAAAAGTAGGGATCAAATTATTGCAAAAGAAAAATTAACCAATGTTTCTAATAGAGCAATAATTGATAGTATTTATATTACTTCGTCTGATATTCAGATTGTGATTGAAAATGAACTACAAACAACTATTTTAGAAAACTCTTCTATTTCTAATCAGGTACTGATAATTAGCCGAGCACTTACGTTATTTGCTCTTTTAACAATATTAATATCAGCAACATTAATTATTAGACACTTAGTACAAAACAACAAGTTAATTATAGAACTAGGCCAGGCAAAAGAAAAAGCAGATATAGCCGGCACTATTAAAGAACAGTTCTTAGCAAATATGAGTCACGAAATAAGAACGCCTCTTAACTCAATTATAGGCTTTAGCAATTTAGCCAACAAAACAGATTTAAATAGTGAGCAAAGTGATTATATCCGATTTATAAAAAGCTCAAGTGAAAATTTATTATACATAATTAATGATATACTTGATTTTTCGAAACTAGAAGCAGGTAAATTATTAATTTCAAAAGCTCCATTTAATTTAATAGATATTTGTCATTTTATTGAAATGCTTTTCCAAGTTCAAATCACGGAAAAAAAAGTCCATTTTTATTATAAGATAGAAGATAATATTCCGCTGAATTTAACAGGTGACGATAATCGACTAAAGCAAATTATTACTAACCTTGTTTCTAATGCTATTAAATTTACTAGCGTAGGGGGAAATATTTCATTACGAGTATCGATGGTTAAAAAGGAAAATGAAATTGCATATATACAATTTTCAGTAAAAGATACTGGCATTGGGATCCCTGAAGAAAAATTAAAAACAATTTTTGAAAGATTTGAACAAGCAGATTCTGCAACAACAAGACAGTATGGCGGCACAGGTTTAGGACTATCAATTGTAAAACAATTGATTAACCTTCAAAATGGTAAAATAAAAGTTAGTAGCACTGTTAATGCAGGTTCCGAATTCATTGCCACAATACCTTACAGCATTAATATGCTTGCAACACAAGTAGATTCTGGAAAAACAAATTCTACCACAGCCAAGAAATTTAATAGCAATGCAAACATATTGGTTGCAGAAGACAACATAATGAATCAATTACTATTAAAGTATCATTACTGTCCGAGATAAAAAAGAAAAATAAAAAAGTGAGCCATATTTTTTAGGATATGGCCCAAATTATATAGGTTTAGTTTACCACAACTTAACTATATGAACAATAGTACAAATTTT
>Ga0105052_10000959_pt1 | contig 39740 bp, 40 predicted proteins | sample FRY03_FD_78094 | JGI IMG/M metagenome (GOLD analysis project Ga0105052, IMG submission 78094) | Freshwater microbial communities from Lake Fryxell liftoff mats and glacier meltwater in Antarctica - FRY-03 | ecosystem: Environmental > Aquatic > Freshwater > Ice > Glacier meltwater ... | reverse complement strand
GGGGGAGCTGCGGCCGGGGGGGAAGGGGGGGGAGGCCGGGGGGTTTGCGACAGCACGCGGGGGGGGGCGGGGGGAAGAGCCCCCCCCCCCCCCCCCCCAGGGAGGCACAGCTGTACGCGACCCGCCAGCGGCGGCGCGCCCGGGTGAGGGAATCGGTGGCGCGCTTGCGCTAGACACAAGGCGGGGGCGAGACGACGAGGGGCAAGGGACCCTCTTTCGGCAGCACCCGTTGACCGGCAGCCACCCGCACCAGCGGCTTGCGCCACACGCGTACGCCGCGGTTGGACCGTTCGGGCTCGCGCGTCACCAGCACGAGATCGAACGCGCCCTGCCGGAATCGCTCGACCAGCGTGAGCGTGAGATCACACGTCACCTTGAGCTGCACGGCAGGGGAGGCCAGGGCAAACCGCGCCAGGACCTGCGGCAGGTAGCTGGGGCAAAATCCTCGGGCATGCCCACGCGCACGGTCCGGCCAGCACCGGCTGCGAGAGGCTGGCGACCAGGCGATCGATCAACTCGAGCATCCGGCGAGCATGGGGCAGGAGCAGGTCGCCCCTGGCATTTAACAGTTTATCCACAAGTTGCGCACAGGAACGTAGCTAGAACTTGTGTCAAGAACATTAGTTCTATCAGAGGGTTATTTGTTCCGTTGCCGAATGGAACAAAATGGGTACATTGCCGCCACCAGAGATCAAACCTGCTGCGGACTTATCCGCATTGCCGCTCCTGACAGGGGCATGGGAAGAAGGAGAAAGCCAATGTCGGCGATGCTCAAGGTGGTCGAAAAAGAAGGCATGGAAAGCAAGAACAAGGCGCTGGACGCCGCTCTCGCCCAGATCGAGCGCGCCTTCGGCAAGGGTTCCATCATGAAACTGGGCCAGCGCGAGGCGCTGGAAATCGAATCGATCTCGACCGGCTCGCTGGGCCTCGACATCGCGCTCGGCATCGGCGGCCTGCCCAAGGGCCGCATCGTCGAGATCTACGGTCCGGAAAGCTCGGGCAAGACGACGCTCGCGCTGCATGTTCTGGCCGAATCCCAGAAGAAGGGCGGCTCCTGCGCCTTCATCGACGCCGAGCATGCGCTCGATCCCGGTTATGCCAAGAAGCTGGGCGTCGACATCGGCAACCTGCTGATCTCCCAGCCGGATGCCGGGGAGCAGGCGCTCGAGATCGCCGACACGCTGGTCCGCTCCGGCGCCATCGACGTGCTGGTCATCGACTCGGTGGCGGCCCTCGTGCCGCGGGCCGAACTCGAGGGTGAGATGGGCGACTCGCTGCCCGGCCTGCATGCCCGCTTGATGAGCCAGGCGCTGCGCAAGCTCACCGGCTCGATCTCCAAGTCGAACACGCTGGTGATCTTCATCAACCAGATCCGCATGAAGATCGGCGTGATGTTCGGCAGCCCCGAGACGACGACGGGCGGCAATGCGCTGAAGTTCTACGCCTCGGTCCGCCTCGACATCCGCCGCATCGGTGCGCTTAAGGACAAGGACGAAGTCGTGGGCAACGCCACGCGCGTCAAGGTCGTGAAGAACAAGGTGGCGCCGCCGTTCAAGGTCGTCGAGTTCGACATCATGTACGGCGAGGGCATCTCCAAGAACGGCGAACTCATCGACCTCGGCGAGAAGGCCGGCGTCGTCGAGAAGTCGGGCTCCTGGTACTCCTACGACGGCACCCGCATCGGCCAGGGCCGCGAGAACGCCAAGAATTATCTCAAGGAGCACCCCGAGGTCGCCAATGCGATCGAGCACAAGGTGCGCGCCAATGCCGGCATCCTGGCCAACGTCCTGATGGATGGCGGCAAGGAAGAGGATGACGACGAAGACGAAAAATAGCGGACCCTGATCCCCTGTCTCCGGGTCCCTAAGGGCGGTACCGCACCCCCACGCGCGGTACCGCCCATTTTCTTGGGGCGCCCTTGGCGCCCCAAGAAAATGGGCGGGCGGGCGGCAGCGCATTCCTGCGGCTTGGTTGCGAGCCGCGAATGCGCGAGAGCCCGCACAGTTCAAAATAGACACGAGGGGCGGCGCACGTCCTCAGAGTCTGGCCGGAAATGAATGCAGCTAAATCAAGAGGCTATGAATAGCCCCAATAGCCTCACCCTGAGGAGCGAAAGCAGTGAGCGTCTCGTCGCGCGGAGTAACCTCCGCGCTGGGGTGGGAACGCGCACCTTGCTTGTTGCCCATCCTTCGAGACGCGTCGTGGAGTTTACCCCGAGGTACTCGAGGGGCGGCGCTCCTCAGGATGAGGTAAGTGCTTGAATCGATTCAATTCATTTCCGGCCAGCCTCTCAGGGCTTCCGCGACATCCCCTTCAGGAAGCGCTGGATCCACTCCGGCCCCGTACGCTTCGCGCCGGCCCTCGGACGGTTTCTCGCCCAATCCATCAGCAGCGCCAATGGAAACCACTCCTCGCGCTCGTCCTGCAGACCCCGCGCCGCCGGGGAAACCTTCGGCACGGGCACCGGCGTCACCCCTTCCTGCTTGGGGCCGGCACACAGCTCGGCCGGCGAAGTGACGAGATATTCGCGGCAGACCAGCGGCCGATCCGGGTGGATCGAGCAGCTTTCCGCCTCGAGGAAGGGGCAGGGGATGCCCAGCGCAAAATAGCCGGTCGACAGTTCGCGGTCGGGCCGGCCCCTGCGTTCCTTGAGGTCGGCGGCGGCGAGGGCTGATTCGGCCCTGGCGAAGCGGGCCTCCAGCGTGGCGCGGCGCTCGGCGGGCAAAGCCGCAACCGTGGACAGCAGCCGTTCAGCCTCCGTGCGCGAGATCGGCACGAGCTGGCGGCAGCAGGCGCCGCAGCCCTTGCGGCAGGAAATCGCCTGGCCGGCCTCGGCGGCCGCCACCACGGCGTTCACCAGCCCCTGGAGAGCGGGCACGACGTCCGCCGCAGGGACCGGGCCGGTCGGTACGGTGATCGGATGGGCGATCCTGAGGTCGCCCACCGAGAGCCGAAGAGTGGCGGTAGAATGGGCCTCGGCGGCCATTTCCCCTGGGTTCCCTGTTCTGGACTTGGCGGGCTGGCGCACGCTACAAGGCCGCCATGCAAAGCGTCAGCGAAATCCGTCGTACCTTCCTAGAGTACTTCCGCAAGAACGGCCACGAAGTCGTCGAGTCGAGCCCTCTGGTGCCGCGCAACGACCCGACCCTGATGTTCACGAACGCCGGCATGGTGCAGTTCAAGAACGTCTTCACCGGTCTGGAGTCGCGCTCCTATTCGCGGGCGGCGACGTCGCAGAAATGCGTCCGCGCGGGCGGCAAGCACAACGATCTGGAGAACGTGGGCTATACGGCCCGCCACCACACCTTCTTCGAGATGCTGGGCAACTTTTCGTTCGGCGACTACTTCAAGGAAAACGCGATCGAGCTGGCCTGGAACCTGCTGACCAGGGACTACGGTCTGGACAAGGACAAGCTGCTGGTCACGGTCTACCATACCGACGACGAGGCAGCGGGCCATTGGAAGAAGATCGCGGGCCTGTCAGACGACCGTATCATCCGTATTCCGACCTCCGACAATTTCTGGGCGATGGGCGACACCGGCCCCTGCGGCCCGTGCTCCGAGATCTTCTATGATCATGGCGAGGGAATCCCGGGCGGTCCGCCGGGCAGCCCCGACCAGGACGGCGACCGGTTCATCGAGATCTGGAACCTGGTCTTCATGCAGTTCGAGCAGGTGACCCGGGAAGAGCGGGTTCCTCTGCCCAAGCCGTCGATCGACACCGGCATGGGGCTGGAGCGTCTCGCCGCCGTCCTGCGGCACAAGCACAACAACTACGACATCGACCTGTTCCGCGCCCTGATCGAGGCGGCGGCCCACGAGATCAACGTCGATCCCGACGGCACGCAGAGCGCCTCGCTCAAGGTGATCGCCGACCATCTGCGCGCCACCTCCTTCCTGATCGCCGACGGCGTGCTGCCCTCCAACGAGGGCCGCGGCTACGTGCTGCGTCGCATCATGCGCCGCGCGATGCGCCATGCGCACATCCTGGGCGCGCAGGACCCGGTCATCTTCAAGCTCGTGCCGACGCTGGTGCGCGAGATGGGCGATGCCTATCCCGAGCTGTCGCGCGCCCAGCCGCTGATCACCGAGACACTGAAACTCGAGGAGACGCGCTTCAAGAAGACGCTGGGCACCGGCCTCAAGCTGCTGGAAGACGAGACGCGCGGCCTGAGCGCCGGCGGGACGCTGAAGGGCGAGGTCGCGTTCAAGCTCTACGACACGTTCGGCTTTCCGCTCGATCTCACGCAGGACGTGTTGCGTGCGCGCGACATCAAGGTCGACACCGCGGGCTTCGAGACCTCGATGGACGAGCAGCGCGCCAAGGCGCGGGCGGCCTGGGCGGGCTCGGGCGACACCGCCGACCAGGCGATCTGGTTCGACGTGCGCCAGAAGGCCGGCGCCACCGAGTTCCTGGGCTACGACACCGAGCGCGCCGAAGGCCAGATCAAGGCGATCCTGCTCGACGGCCAGGAAGTCTCGTCCCTGACGGCCGGCCAGACCGGCTGGATCGTGACCAACCAGACGCCGTTCTACGCCGAGTCGGGCGGCCAGCAGGGCGATGCCGGCCGGCTGCTGAGCGGCGCCAACGAGGCGGCGGTCAGCGACGTCCAGAAGATGGTGGGCAACCTCCATGCCCATCACGCCAAAATCGAGAAGGGCGAGTTGAAGGTCGGCGACGATCTGGTCATGACCATCGATCCCATCCGCCGCGCCCAGCTCCGCGCGCATCACTCGGCGACCCATCTGCTGCACGAAGCGCTGCGCCGTCATCTCGGCAAGCATGTCACGCAGAAGGGCTCGCTGGTCGCGCCCGACCGGCTGCGCTTCGACATCAGCCACACCAAGGCGGTGTCGGCCGAAGAACTGCGCCGGATTGAAGACGAGGTGAACGACCGCATTCGCCACAACTCGGCGGTCGAGACGCGCCTCATGACGCCGGACGAGGCGATCGCGGCCGGCGCCATGGCGCTGTTCGGCGAAAAGTACGGCGACGAGGTCCGCGTGCTCACGATGGGCGGCGATGCCGAGGTTCCCGGCGGCGAGAAATATTCGGTCGAACTGTGCGGCGGCACGCATGCAAGGCGCACCGGTGACATCGGCCTGTTCAAGATCTTGGCCGAGGGCGCGGTCGCGGCCGGCGTTCGCCGCATCGAGGCACTGGCCGGTCACGCCGCCGAGGCGCATGTCCGGCACCAGGCCGATCTGCTGGTCGAGGCCGCGGCGACGCTCAAGGTGCGGCCCGAGGATCTGCCGGCGCGCCTGGCGGCGCTGGTCGAGGGCCAGAAGAGGATCGAGCGCGAACTGTCCGATGCGCGCAAGGCGCTGGCGCTGGCCGGCGGCGGCTCGGGCGGCGGGTCCGCGGCCGACGAGGTGCGCGACGTCGGCGGGGTCAAGCTGATCGGCCGCGTGCTGAACGGGGTGCCGGGCAAGGACCTCAAGGGCATGGCCGACGCGTTCAAGAAGAAGCTGGGCTCGGGCGTCGTGGCACTGATCGGCGTCGAGGACGGCAAGGCCTCGGCGGTGGTCGGTGTGACCGACGATCTCGCCACGACCCACAGTGCGGTCGACCTCGTGAAGGCGGGCGTGGCGGCGCTTGGCGGCAAGGGCGGCGGCGGGCGGCCCGACATGGCGCAGGGCGGCGGTCCCGACGGGGCCAGGGCGTCGGACGCACTGAAGGCCATCGAGGCGGCCCTGGCGGGGACCACATGAAGCTCGCGATTGCTCTCGTGATGGTGGCGGCGGCGATGTCGGCCTGCGCGCCGAAGGATTTCGCCAAGGAAGGCAGCGACGCCGAGCAGTTCACGAAGGACGAAGCGCAGTGCCGCAGCCAGGTCCGTGCGCTGGCGGAACAGGAGCGCAACATCGACGACCAGCGCCGTGCGGTGTTCTCCGGTGAGCGCGAGCGCTTCGGCCAGCAGGGGCTTTACACGGACATGGCCAACCAGGGCTACAAGTACGACGTGCAGCGCCTGACGGCGCGTTGCATGGAAGCCCGCGGCTGGGCGCCCAAGCAGAACGGGCCGATTCCCATGCCCAAGCTGACCTGGTGACATGAGCACGCTGAACGTCTTTCTGCTCTATCTGGCCTGCGGTGCGGCGACTTTTCCCCTCACCATCATGATGGTGCGCGGCGCCGTGTCGGTGGCGGTGCCGTCTCGCGCCACGCCGGCATTTCATCGGCAGCTGGACAATGCCACGGGCTGGTCGATCACCGCCTGGATCCTCGGCGTCTTCGTATTCTACGCGACCGTGCTCCTGATCGAGCGGCAGAAACTCTGTACCGAACAGCGCACCAATCAGCTCACCTACGAGTGCAAGCAAGAGCTGGGCGCGATCAAGTAGGACGGCGGCGCACTGAAAGCGCCGTCCACAGCGCGCGGGCCGCGAACTCGGCGATCGTGCCGAACAGGACCAGGATGAAGGCATTCACCGGCACGGCATACATGTGGCTGGGCAGGGCCAGCACCGCCTGGGCGAGGAACAGGCCGAGAAAGGCCAGCGACACCGCCTCGATCGGCAGGCCCTGCGGAAAGCCCACGCGGCGCCACGCGCCGAACCAGGTTGCCGCCAGCAGGTGCACGAGACCGATCGCCAGGACGACCCCGAACGGCGGTCCCGGCTGCAGCGTCGGCACAACCAGCAGGCGCTGCGCCTTCTCCCAGTAGATGCGCGCGACCTCGAGCGGATCCTCGGCGATGCGCGCGAGATAGAGCGTCCACATCAGGCGGAAATATTCGGGCGAACAGAAGACGATCCCGGCCCGGTTGGCGAGGTCTTCGCCATAGGCGTCGTCGTAGCGGATGCCCCATTTGTTCTCGACGAAACCCAGGCCGAGATAGAGCGTGTGCGAGAGGCCGTGGGTCTGCAGGCGTTCGGCAGGGGCCATGGGGAAGGCGGCGTCGCGTGCCGTCGTCACCCATTTGGGGGCCAGCAGCGCCCCGCCGGCGATCACCAGGAGCAGCGCCAGGCGGGGCAGGGCACGAAGCGGGCGCCGGTCGCGCAGCGCCGCCACGGCCACGGAGCCCAGGGTGAGCGCGAAGCCCATCAGGCCGATCGATTCGCGGATCAGCGTCACCAGCGCCAGCGCCAGGATCCCGCCGCCGATCCAGGCCCGGTTGCTGCGGGTCGCGATTGCCAGTGGAAGGAGGCCGGCCAGGCTCACCATGCCGATGAAGGCCCAGTGCGGCGAGGTGCCCATCCAGCCCAGGAACTCGACCGGCCCCAGCGCCAGCAGCACGATCGAGGTGATCCAGGCGCGTTGCGAGAACAGCAGCCCGGCCAGGGCCACGAGGCCGAGCAGGTTGAGCAGCGTGCTGAGGCGCGCGACGTCGACCAGGGTGGCGCGCTTGCCCGTGAGGGCGGCCCACGCGCTGAGCAGCAAGGCATGGCCGGGATCGTCGGCGATGGCGCGCTCCGATATCGGGATCAGCCCGCCCTTCTCGCACAGTGCCAGCCAGGTGCCGCGCGCCACCGTGCACTCGGTGCTGTCGAGCCAGATGTTGGTGGCCTGCCAGTCGGACGGCATGATGTCGGGGAGATAGTCGTAGCGCCGGACATCCTCGAACGTCCGCGCGAACGGCCCCATCACCAGACCCGCCACGCAAATCGCGAAGGCGAGCCACCTCAACGCCGATACCATCCGGTCTCCCGATTTTCATGCGGACGATCTTCGGTCCGCCCGCGAACATCACCGACCGGGACGTGAAAGCCAAGCCATTGCACGCTACAGTGAGATCATGTTCACCAAGCCGCTGCTGGCGGTCTTCGCTCTCCTGACGCTGCTGCCCGGCTGCGAGACACGAGCGGAACGCGAAGCCGTGTTCGACAACCAGCTGCGCGCCATGGCCGGCGCGCCCGAGGCCGGGCTGCTCGGCAGCATGGGGCGCATTCCCGACAACACCTATCAGCTCGAGAATGGCACCAAGATCCTGCAGTGGAGGTGGGACACGTCCTACATCGACCCCGGCATGCCGCCGATGTACCAGCGCTTCGGCGGCTGGGGATGGGGCTGGGGCGGCGGACTGTGGATGCCGATGGGCGGCTTTCCGCCGACCCTGGTGCGCCAGAGCTGCATCGTCGAATGGACGATGGTGTCGGGTTCCGCCCAGGGCTATCGCTGGCAAGGGGCCGGCTGCCAGAAGGTAACCCCATAAGAAATGCCGACCGGTCGACCTCCGGATGGAGGCAACCGGCCGGCACTTTTGCCGTCGCGCCTACCAGTAGGTCGGGACGCCGTAATACTTGTCGACCTGGCGGCCGTAATCGGGCGTCCAGCTGAAATCCTCCGAATCGTCGAAGGTCGGCGCGCCCTCGAGGATCTTCCTGTCGAGGGCCACGACGTAACCGCCCTGGCGCTCGTCGTACTTCAGCGTAGACCAGGGCAGCGGATGATGCTTCTCGCCGATGCCGAGGAAGCCGCCGAACGACATCACGGCATAGATGGCGCGGCCGCTCACCTTGTCGATCATGATGTCTTCCACCGTGCCGAGCTTGTCGCCCTGCAGATTGTAGACGTCGGTTCCATTGACTCGCTCGGCCGCGATCAGGTTCCTCGAAGTGATGGCTAGGTCGGTCATCGCTCTCTCCTGTCGATGGTGGGGGTGCCTGACGAACGCAGGCGTCGCCCCGGCAGTTGCGGGAGCAGGCGAATAAGCGAGCGTGTGGGCGCGCGCGGCTAGTCCGGCGTCTTGCGCAACCGCTCGCCGACGGCGGCGATCATCGCTTCGCAGGAGATATCCTTCATGGAGGCGGCGCGGGGCAAAGCACGATAGCGCTGGCGCCCGATCTCCGTGAGGCGCGGCACGCCGGCGTCGATCTCGACCAGCGACAGCGATGTCAGGCGGGTGAGGTCGCGCGGTGCGAGGTCCTTCATCGAAGAAATGCCGAGCGCAACCCGGCGCAGCGTCACTTCCTCGTTCGGGCTGAGTGGAGCATGCAGGCTGCGTGACATCGTCTTCCCCTCGCACAACTAAAAGCCCATTGCGTTTGCAGGGCAAGATCAACTGCCCGCATCTCCGGTGCGGTTTCTCCTTTGAGTGTTTTTTAGCGAACCCAAGCGACGATGGTGTGGCGCCACCTGTGACATCGCTGCGACCGCGAGTGGAATTTCCTCTGCCGGACGCGTGATATGTCAGGCGCGTGAATGGGCGTGGAACACCTTGCTGTCGATGAGCCAGCCACCCTCTCGCCGTATCATCACGAAGAAATCCGTGTAGCGGGTGCCGCGCCAGTCGAGCGCTTCCAGCCGCGCCATCGCGGCGCCGCCGGCCGGCTCGATCGCCACGATGCGCGCCTCCAGTCCGGGGGCCGGCCCACCCCCGGCAACGGCGTCGCAGAATTCGCCAAGACTCCAGGTCACCGGTTTGCCGCCGTAGCTGCCGCTCACGCGGGCGTCCGTGGCGAAGGCCGAGCGCAGCAGGGCGATGTCGCCCGTCCGCGCGCCGTCGATGTAGCGCTGCAGCGTTTCCGTGATGGCGTTGAAGACGTTGAAGCTCTCGCTTTCATCGTGCGGCGTCATGTCTGGCTCCTCTGAAGGGGTGGCCACAGTCCCGCGATCCTAGGCGGCATGTCCTTGCTTTCGTGCCCTGATCAGTCCCATCAATTGGCGCAATATTGCGTCCGAGAAGAAATGGGAGTGCGAGTGTGCCAAGTGACGATCTCGACGCCATCGACCGCCGAATCCTGGCCGCACTGCAGGCCGACGGCCGGCTGAGCAACGTCGACCTCGCCGACAGGGTCGGCCTGTCCCCGTCGCCCTGCCTGCGCCGGGTCAACCGGCTGGAACGCGAGGGCTACGTCGAAGGCTATCGCGCGATGCTGGGTCGCAAGCGCATCGGCCTGGGCCTCACCGTGTTCGTCGGTGTGAAGATCGAAAGCCATTCCGACGATCGCGCCACGACCTTCGAGGAGGAGGCCGTCGCCTGTCCGGAAGTCGTCGCCTGCCACATGGTCGCCGGCGATGCCGACTATCTGCTCGAAGTGACAGTGCCCGACCTCGATGCCTACCAGCGCTTCCTGGTGGGCAAGCTGCTCAACCTGCCGCTGGTTCGCGAGGTCAAGAGCACCATCGCGATCCAGACCCTGAAGGCAGGAGCCGTCCTGCCGCTGGGGCACCTGGCGCCGTAGAGTTTCTTCCACCTTGCCTTTGCCAATCTCCCTCACCCTGAGGAGGCCGCCTCTCGAATACCTCAGGGTAAAATCTGCGGCCGTCTCGAAGGGTGGGCTATCGCGTGTGACGCAAAGGTCCTTCGCTGCGCTCAGGATGACACCGTTTTGTGCATCGACGCACTGCGCCAATCCCAGCAAAATTGTCATCCTGAGCGCAGCGAAGGACCTTTCTCTTTCTCTTGCAGAGCGCCCCCTGCATGAGGTCGAGGGATGACGCTCGGCGCGTCGTTACTCGGCGGCGCGCACGCCCTGCGACACCGGCGCGATGCCCTTCATCGTGCCGCCGTAGCGGTCGGTGAAGGCGGTCGTGTCGATCTCGTCCAGCTCGATCTCGCGATTGAGGACCTGCTCCTTCCACTTCAGCAGCGCAGGGTGCGCGCCCTGAAACTCGGGCATCACTTCCTGGGCGAACAGCTCCAGCGATTCGCAGATGTCCTCGTGGCGGTTCTTGCCGGCCTGGTTCAGCAGCACGACCTGGTCGATGTTCGAGTCCTGGAACTTCTTGAGCTTGCGGCGGATGGTGTCGGGCGAGCCGATCAGGCCGCCGCGCAGCGAGGCCGCATGCTGCTCCGGGTTGGCCTTCTTCCACTTCCCGTACTCTTCCCACATGTTGACCGTGCCGGCAGCCGGCCGGCGCCGGTCGGCCGACTGGCCGTAGAAGCGCAGCGCGAACTGGAAGAACGTGTCGCCGTCGGCGCGGGCGCGCGCTTCCTCGTCGGTCCTGGCGCACATGAAGAAGCTGACCAGCGCGATGTTGGGATTGCTCTTGTAGTCGGCGAGCTTCTTCTGCCGCTTCACGAAGGCGTTGTAGTAGGCGTGCACCCAGGCATGCGCGGCGTCGGCCGAGACGAACTGGAAGCCGAGCGCCCCCATGCCCCATTCGCCGGCCTTGGTCAGCGTCTGCAGCTGCGAGCAGGCGACCCAGAGCGGCGGGTGCGGCTTCTGCAAGGGCTTCGGCACGACCATGCGCAGCGGGATGTTCCAGACCTTGCCCGCGTGCTCACTGGGCCCGTCCTTGAACATCGGCAGGATGGCGCGGACCGCTTCCTCGAAGATCTCGCGCTTGTTCTCCATGGTGACGCCGAACGGCTCGAGCTCGGTGATCGACGCGCTCTCGCCCATGCCGAACTCGCAGCGCCCGTTCGACAGCAGGTCGAGCGTCGCCACGCGCTCCGCCACTCGCGTCGGATGGTTGGTCGTCACCTGGAAGATGCCGTGGCCGAGGCGAATGTTCTTGGTCCGCTGGCTCGCCGCCGCGAGGAAGGACTCAGGCGAGGGCGAGTGGGAATACTCTTCGAGGAAGTGATGCTCGACCTGCCAGGCATGGTCGTAGCCCAGCCGGTCCGCCAGCTCGACCTGGTCGAGCGCGTTCTGATAGAGCCGATGCTCGTCGCCGGGCGCCCACGGGCGGGGCAGCTGCAACTCGTAGAAGATGCCGAATTTCATGGTGTTTCCTCCTTTTGAGGGAGAGCATGACGCGGATTTGGCCGGGTGCAATGGGCTCCAACCGGCTGTTGGAACGGGCTTTTAGCTGATACCTGCGAGCAACGTCGACCCGTCAGCGGTACCAGGATACCTGTTTCAGGGGGGGCGACTCTCAATTCGAATGATTCGTTTATTTCGTTTGTTTCGTTTATTCACCAGGACTTGGCCTTTTCAACGGCCTGCCGATCGACATTTTTCACACGCGATATGTGATATCATTCAGCCATGGCGCAGCTCCTGATCCGAGACATCCCTGAAGCCCTCGTCCTCGCTCTCGAGGAACGCGCCGCCGCCAACGGCCGCAGCGCCGAGGCCGAGCACCGCCTGATCCTCGAAGAGGCCCTGCGCAGCGGCCGCAACGAGTTCCGCAAGCGCGCCGCGCGCCTGCGCGCCCCGACCGCCGGCAGAATCCAGGGAGACTCGACCGGCCTCATCCGCGACGATCGCGACTCCCGATGACCATCATCGTCCACGCCTCGATCGCGCTGAAGTGGGTGCTGGACGAGCCGGGGAGCGACGCTGCCGAAGTGCTGCTGGAAAAGGACGTCGCAGCGCCCTCGCTGTGGCTGCTCGACGCCGAAATTGCCCTGTGGCGCGGCACGGTTCGCGGAGAACTAACGGCCGCCGAAGCCGCCGAGCGGCTGACCGAACTAGCCAAAGCGCCGGTTGCGAGCGTGCTGCGGGAGCAGGACTTCCGTAGGCGATGCGCCTGGCCCTCCCGCTCAATCACCCGGTCTGCGACTGTCTCTACCTGTCGCTCGCGAAGCGCTTGGGGACCTGTGTCGTTCCGGCTGACACCCGGTTCGGCCAGGCGGTGGCTAGCCACGGAACTCAAAGGGATAACATCCAGGTCTTATCGCCGACATTCCGTGGCGCGGGCTCGCGTATGTCGTAAGTACTAACGGCTCACGCCGCGCGAGCTTTGGAATCAGATGAAGATGAAGGATCGTTAGGCCACGGTCCTGTACTGCGGTCTATGCACCTGCGCTGCCCGAAATTCATCGGGCATGCGCAGGCCCTTGGACGCAATCAGCAGCTCGGTCCCGAGGCGCTTATTGTGCAGCGAGTAGTTCAGCGAGAACTGGAACTGCCGCCGCTCGGTATAGAGGTCGTGAATTTCGTCGCAGTAGTCGTAGGTGAGTATCCACGGCTGTTTGATCTTTAGGATACGGTCGGCGACCTTTTCGTGGTCCGCCTTGTTGTAGTAACTGGTGTAAAGTCGCGAGCCCTTTTGAAAGTACGGCGGATCGATGCAGAGGAAAGTCTTCTTTGGCAGTTCCTTCTCAACGTGATCGATGAACTTCAGCGCATCTTTCCGATATAAATTGATCCGGCTGCGGTACTTCGCGATGCGCCGGATGCGTCGGGCCAACTCAACCTTGTTGAACCGGCAGTCGATCGTGTAGTCGCCGTCCTGCGCCAACCCGCCAATGACTCCGGCGGTCTTGATGACGCCCGAGCGGTTCGTGCGGTTCAGAAAGAATGCCGCGAAGCCAAGCTCCATCGTGTCCACATCGTCGGAGCGGAAGATTCGGCGCTGATTCCGCCACTCTTTGAGCGTGACGGGCGTGCGGTCCATGAGTTTGATGAAATCCTCAGTGCAGTTCAGCACCGAATGCCAGAACGACCACACTGGCTTATCGAAGTCGTTGACGTGAATGTCGGAGACGAACCCACCGTAGAGCAGGGCCAATGCCAGCCCACAGCCGCCGGCATAGGGCTCTGCGTAGTGCCCTCGCTCCAGCTTGTTGCCCCGCAGGATGCGGGAAACAGCGCCGAGCATGCAGGTCTTGCCGCCAGGATAGCGCAAGGGTGAGGTTACGATGAACATCGCCGAAGTGCCCCAAATGCTGATTCTGCGGGCAAAAATACCGGACGCCGCAACTGACGGCCAGCTATTTCTTCGGGCCTGATTTTTCTAGAGTTTTTGCCAATAGCGGTGTGATCGTTGCGAGATCATTCGCAAGCTGCCGGCCGTGAAACTTCGCCGAAGTTTCGTGATGCTTCGTAGCGTTGCCGTCGCGCTGGATGCGCGTCAGCGCATCCTTGATCGGTGCCATCTTCTTCTTGTCGCCGAAACCCAGTTCGTTGAGCTTGTTGTTGCTGTAGTACGCGACGAAATCTGTATCGGTATTCTTCCCCGCCAGCGCCGTCAGAGACTCGACGAACGCCCACACGCCGATGCAGAGCAGCGGAGTGTGCGTCTCAAGCGAGATGGAGCACACTGAATAGTAGAGCGACTCCAGCTTCTCGCCCGACGCCGCCTCAAGTGCGAGCTGCAGATCCTTGTCGAAGTCGAGCCTGTCGCGCTTGCGGGGCCTCTTAGCCCGCGTCGCCCTCTTCACCTTCGTCGCGACAGCGGCCGCGACGGCCTTCTTCAGACTCTGCGGCTGGACGCGGTCACCCGATACCTTGACCGAGCGCGTCAATCCGCGCCCGTAGGCGTCGATCTGGTCCCGATTGTGGCGGGAAGTGACCTTCGTTCCGCTCTTTAGGTCGGAGATGAACCGGTCCATGAGCTTCTTGAAGTCATCTACCGGGCGATTGAACGTCACATCGTCCTTGTTGGTCGCGTCGATTCCAAGAGCCTCGCGCACCACGCTGCGATTGAGGAACCGCTGCGCCGTCGTGAGCTTACCTTCGCGCTCGTCCTTTGTGATCAGGCCCATGTTCTCGGCGGCATCCAGCACGGCGAGCGCCACCTGATTGCGGCCCGATCCGAAATGTCGGGCCTTCATCGGCGCATCCCAAGCCAGCGTCCCTACGCCAGCCTGCGTGCCGTTGTGGATGATGCCCATCCAGTACCGAAGCTCATCGTGATCGTCGAATACGCAAGCCGCGATCTTTTTGATCGGCTTGTAGCCGTTGTCGGACACAAGCCGGGCGAAGTCGCGGCGCAAGTGCGCCGGGGCAAGATCGGTATCGTTCAACAGTTTTAGCGCGCAGATGCGCCGGTTGCCCTCCCAGACTTGATAGCTTTTCTTGGACGCCGACTTGTCCCCCGTTTCGACGACGCCAACGAGCTGTAGCGGGTTGGGTCCTGCCTCGGCGATGCTGCGCGCCAAGTTAAAGACCTGCTCATCACGACACAGGTGCTCGATAACTTCCGGTTCGGAACCGAGCGGCTCGTGGCGCGGGTTTTCCTCGTACAAAAAAATGCGCTCGACTTCGATGGTGTCGAAATAGCGTGCCACGTCCGGCTCCCCGCAGAGTTTGGTAGTCTGTCCTGCCCAATTTGAACTCTCGCATAGCCAGAGAAGCCCGTCATGGCAAAGAAGCAGCAGGAAAATACAACCAGCCCAGACGATCCGGCGCAGTTAAGCGCTTCCGAGAGCTGGCCATCGAGCTGGAAATAGAGGGCGCCCAGCGCGAGCTGGAACAGGCCGTCAGGAAGCTCGACCCCTCGCCACGGTCGCCGAAACAGCCCAGCCTGCAGCGCAAGAAAAAGGCCGCCAGATAGGCGGCCTTTAAGCCAAGCAACGTAGCAGGTCGCTAATTCCGGTACGGGCATTGTCCGTTGTGGCCGTCGGCACGATGGGGGCCTTGGGATGAATCGCCGAGGGGGGGCGATTGCGTAAACTACCCTGATAGGGTAGTCTTGGGCTATGGAAAAACGCTCGCCGCACTACGATTTGGTGCGCATTCAGGCCGACGTGGTGCGGTTAGGGGCGGCGGCCTTTACCAGGACGGCGCTCGATGGCGGGCGATCGATGGGACTGACATCGTCGGAGATGCTTGCGGTGATTGCCGCCCTGTCGCGCGGCAATTTCTACAAGTCCATGACCAGCTACGCCGACCATCGCGTCTGGCAGGACGTATATCACGCGCCAACGCCGGTACGGCGGGACGCTTATATCAAGGTCACGTTGCGCGACGGCGCTCCCGTGATCCAATTCAAGGAGAAGTGAGATGACCCGCAAATGCATCACTTGCGAGTCGCGCAAGGGCATGAAGCCGTTCGAGGATGAGACTTTCCATATCGAGCATGCCGGGCTGGAAGCCGACGTGGGCGGTCTCTCGGGGTGGCGATGTGCGTCTTGTGGAGAGGTGGAGTTCGACGCCCGGAGCGCACGCCGCTACGCAGCGGCCGGAGACAAGCTCGTCCTGGAGGCCCGAGAACGTCAGCGGCAGGAGATACGGCGCATCCGCCGAAAGCTCGGTCTCAGCCAGATCGCGGCAGCGCGCTTGACCGGCGGTGGTCACAACGCTTTCTCTCGTTACGAGCGGGGCGAGACCACGCCGCTGCCGGCCGTGATCAACCTGTTCCGGCTGCTCGACAAGCATCCGGAACTGCTGAGGGACCTTGAAACCTGAACGTCTGTCCGGTCGACGCTGACGATTTGCAGCTACTCCGCCGCCGCCTTCATCGCCTCCGGGTTGCGCCACTGGTGCAGCAGGTCGGCTTCCTTCTTCTTGGCCTTCTCCAGGTGGGCGTCCTTCACGTGGCCGTAGCCGCGGATGTCGTCGGGAATGGAGGCGAGCTTGATCGCGAGCGCGTGGTTCTGGGCGGATAGAGTGGCCAGAAGTTCGGCGATCAGCGTCTCGTAGTCGGCAATCAGGCGGCGCTCGGTCTTGCGCTCCTCGGTATAGCCGAACACGTCGAGTTTCGTGCCGCGCAGGCCCTTGAGCTTGGCCAGCATCCGGAAGGCCGGCAGCATCCAGGCGCCGAACTCCCGCTTGATGAGCTGGCCGGTCTGCGGGTCGCGCCGGGAGAAGAGCGGCGGGGCGAGGTGGAATTTTAGCTTGTAGTCGCCGTCGAACTGCCTGCTGAGGCCGGCCTGGAAGGCGGCCTCGGTGTAGAGCCGCGCGACCTCGTACTCGTCCTTGTAGGACAGCAGCTTGGCGTAATAGAGCGCGACGGCTTCGGCCAAGGGAAATGAAGTTCCGGTCAGGCCGGTCTTTTGTTCGGCGGTGCGGACCTTGTCGACCAGTGCCCTGTAGCGCTGGGCGAGGGCGGCATTCTGGAAGCCCGTGAGGTGTTTCGTGCGCGAGGCCACGATCTCGTCGAGCGTCTTCGGCGTCGTCCGCGCGAAGCTGACCACGTTGTCCTTCGGCGCGACCAGCTTTTCGACCGCGGCGCGGTCGTGGGCGGCGCGGCGGCCCCAGCGGAAGGCCGCGAGGTTCATCGGCACGGCGGCGCCGTTCAGCTCGATGGCGCGCTCGATCGTCTCGTGGGCGAGCGGGATCAGGCCCTTCTGGTAGGCGTAGCCCAGCATGAACATGTTGGTGGCGATCGAGTCGCCCATCAGCGCCGTGGCGATGCCGGTGGCGTCGAGGAACTCGACGCCGTCGGCGCCGGCCGCGGCTTCGACCGAGAGCTTCAGCGTGTTGGTCGGGAAGGCGAGGTCGGGATGACGGGTGAACTCGCCAGTGATGGTCTCGTGGGTGTTGACGACGGCGTGCGAGAGGCCGGGCTCGAGGCTTGCCAGAGCGTTGGGACTGGCGCTGACGACCAGGTCGCAGCCCAGCAGCACGTTGGCGCCGCCGGCGGCCAGGCGCACCGCGTGCAGCGCCTCGGGATTGGCGCCGATGCGTACATGGCTGATGACCGCGCCGCCCTTCTGCGCCATGCCGAGCTGGTCGAGCACGGTGGCGCCCTTGCCCTCGATATGGGCGGCCATGCCCATGATGGCGCCGATGGTGACGACGCCGGTGCCGCCGATGCCGGTGATCAGGACGCCGTAGGGCCTGTCCTCGATCGACGGCAGGGTCGGGGCGGCCGGCATCTCGGGCTCCTGCGCGGCGGCGCCGTCGGTCTTGTTCGCCGTCACCGCCTTGCCCTTCTTCAGCGTGCCGCCTTCGACGCTCACGAAGGAGGGGCAGAAGCCGTTCTGGCAGGAGAAGTCCTTGTTGCAGGACGATTGGTCGATGGCGCGCTTGCGGCCAAATTCGGTGTCGACCGGCACGACCGAGAGGCAGTTCGACTTCACCGAGCAGTCGCCGCAGCCCTCGCACACCGCCTCGTTGATGAAGAGGCGCTTGTTGGGATCGGGGAAGGTACCGCGCTTGCGGCGGCGGCGCTTCTCGGCGGCGCAGGTCTGGTCGTAGATCAGAACCGAGACGCCCTTGACCTCGCGCAGTTCGCGCTGGACCTCGTCGAGCTGGTCGCGGTGATGGAAGCTGACGCCCGGCGCCCACGGCGTGCCGGCGGGATACTTGTCCGGCTCGTCGCTGACCAGCGCGATGCGGCGCACGCCCTCGGCATGGACCTGCTGGCTGATCGTCCAGGGATGGACGTTGCCGTCGTGCGGCTGGCCGCCGGTCATGGCGACGGCGTCGTTGTAGAGGATCTTGTAGGTGATGGTGGTGTTGGTCGCGATCGCGGCGCGGATCGCCAGATAGCCCGAATGGAAATAGGTGCCGTCGCCCAGGTTCTGGAAGACGTGCGGCATGTCCGTGAAGTGGCTGGCGCCGACCCACGGCGCGCCCTCGGCGCCCATGTGGGTGAAGGTCTTGGTGTTGCGTTCCATGCCGATGGCCAGCGTATGGCAGCCGATGCCGGCCATCGCCATCGAGCCGTCGGGCACCTTGGTCGAGCTGTTGTGCGGGCAGCCGGAGCAGAAATAGGGGACGCGGGCGAGGCCGGCCTCGTTGCGCACCTGACGGCCGGCGCGGCGCTTCAGCGCCTCGAAGCGCTCCTTGGTGCGGCTGCTGAACGAGTCGAGGCCGAAGCGGGCGACGATCGCCGAGGCGATCTCGAACGGCGTGAGTTCGCCGTCGGTCTTGAGCAGCTTCTGGCCGCGCTCGTCGGTCTTGCCGACCACGACGGGGCGGCGGTCGGCGGGGGCGTTGAACAGCGCGTCCTTGAGCTGCTGCTCGATCAGGTTGCGCTTCTCCTCGATGACCAGGATCTCGCGCTTGCCGGCGGCGAAGGCGATGGCGCCCTCGGTCTCCAGCGGCCAGACCATGCCGACCTTGTAGATCGCGAGGCCGAGCGCCTCGGCTTCTTCGTCGGCGATGCCCAGCTCGTCGAGCGCCTGGCGCACGTCGAGATAGGACTTGCCGACGGTGACGATGCCGAAGCGGGCGTCAGGGCGGCCGAGCATCGTCCGGTCGAGCTTGTTGGCGCGCCAGTAGGCGAGTGCCGCGGGCTGCTTGATCGTGACGACGCGGCGCTCCTGGCCCAGCCAGTCGTCGGGCCAGCGGATGTGCACGCCATCGGGCGGCAGGACGAAATCGGTGGGGGTGTGGATCTCGACCCGGTGCGGGTCGATATGGACCGAGGCCGAGCTGTCGACCGTCTCGCTCAGGACCTTGAAGGCGACCCACAGGCCCGAATAGCGCGACATCGCGAAGGCATGCAGCCCCCAGTCGAGATATTCCTGGACGCCGGCCGGGTGAATGACCGGGATGCCGGCCGCCATGAAGGCGGGCTCGCTCTGGTGGGCCACGGTCGAGGATTTCGCCATGTGGTCGTCGCCCGCCAGGGCCACGACGCCGCCATGCTTCGAGGTGCCGGCATAGTTGGCGTGCTTCAGGACGTCGCCCGACCGGTCGACGCCGGGCCCCTTGCCGTACCACATGCCGAACACGCCGTCGTAGCGCGCGCCGGGATAGAGGTGGATCTGCTGGGTGCCCCACAAAGCGGTGGCGGCGAGGTCCTCGTTGAGGCCGGGCTGGAACTCGATATGGCTGTTCTTGATGAACTTCTTGGCCTGCCACAGGGCCTGGTCGAAGCCGCCCAGCGGTGAGCCGCGATACCCCGAGATATAGCCGCCGGTGTTCAGGCCGGCCGCGAGGTCGCGCTGGCGCTGCATCATCGGGAGGCGCACCAGCGCCTGCGTCCCGGTGAGGTAAACGCGTCCGCGTTCGAGGATGTACTTGTCGTCCAGGGTCACCGCGAGGGGCATGGCAACCTCCCTGACATTTCAATATGGGGACGGTAGCGACGTTTGCACGCGGCAGGCAATGCGGAAGGTGGGTGCGACGCAAATACGACGTTTTACATCCGTCTGGGGATGGTCGAGCGGGGGCGCCGTTTCACGGTGTCTCGTTTAAGTGAAATGTTGTAAGCGTCGGCCCGGCATGAGTTCAGTCCTCGTTACAGGTGTCGCCGGGTTCATCGGCTCCCAGGTCGCCCGAGCCCTGCTCGCGCGGGGCGAGACGGTCGTCGGCATCGACAATTTCAGCGACTACTACGACCCGGTGCTGAAGTTCGCCCGTCTGAAGCCGCTGCGCGAGACGGCGGGCTTCACCTTTCTGGAGGCGGACATCTCCGACCGGACGGCCATCGCGGGGCTGGCCGATCGCCACCCCGACATCGACCGGATCGTCCACCTCGCCGCCCAGCCGGGCATCCGCCATTCCAAGATCGACCCCTACATCTACGTGCAGGCCAACGTGATGGGGCACCTGGTGCTGCTGGAGCTGGCGCGCCGGCTCGGACCGCAACTCAGGCACCTGGTCTATGCCTCGTCGTCGTCGGTCTACGGCGGCAACACCAAGATCCCGTTTGCGGTCGACGATCCGGTCGACCATCCGGTGTCTCTCTATGCCGCGACCAAGCGGTCCGGCGAGCTGATGACCGAGACCTATGTGCACCAGTACGGGATCAGGGCGACCGGCCTGCGCTATTTCACGGTCTACGGACCCTGGGGCCGGCCCGACATGTCGCCCTATATCTTTGCCCGCGCGATCCACGAGGGCCGCACCATCGAGCTCTATCACCATGGCGTCCTGAAGCGCGACTTCAGCTATATCGACGATATCGTTGCCGGCACCCTGGCCGTGCTCGACAAGCCGCCGGCGTCGGCCGGGCACCGGCTGTACAATCTCGGCGGCTCGCACAGCGAGGAGATCGTCCATATCGTCTCGCTGTTCGAGAAGGCGCTGGGCAAGAAGGCGATCATCGCGCTCAAGCCGGGCGAGCTGGGCGACATGCAGGAAACCGCCGCCGACATCGACGACACGATCCGCGATTTCGACTGGACGCCCAAGGTGACCGTCGACCAGGGCATCCCGCGCTTCGTCGACTGGTTCAAGGCCTACAACCGGCTCTAGATCGGTCCTCATCCTGAGGAGCGGCCGCAGGCCGCGTCTCGAAGGATGGGAACGCGCACCTTGCCTATTGCCCATCCTTCGAGACGCGCCGTGGAGTTTATCCCGAGGTACTCGAGGGGCGGCGCTCCTCAGAGTCTGGCCGGAAATGAATGCAGCTAAAACAAGAGGCCATGAACAGCCCCGATAACCTCACCCTGAGGAACATCGCGCAGCGATGTGTCTCGAAGGGTGGGGACGCTCACCATGCCTGTTGCCCATCCTTCGAGACGCGCCGCTTCGCGGCGCTCCTCAGGATGAGGCAAGTGCTTGAATTGATTTAATTCATTTCCGGCCAGACTCTCAGGATGAGGCAAGTGCTTGAATCGATTCAATTCATTTCCGGTCAGCCTCTCAGGATGAGGACGGGGAGGTTCATCCTCGCCGGGGCGCTGGCGGCGGTCGGTCCATGAACGCACCTACCGTGCGCATGGGTTCGAGCTGGTGCCCATCGAGCCGGCAAGCGTGATAGATCGGGTAGCCGCGATCCGGCGCTCCCTCTAGCCACGAAGCGGGTCGCGCCCCATATCTCCGGCGACGCAAGGAGTGGTGAATGAACGTTGTGCTGGGCGATCTGCCCACCTGGAACTTGGCCGACCTCTATTCCAGCCCGAGCGGGACGGATCTCGGCGCCGATCTGAAGCGCGCCGCGGCGGAGGCTGAGGCCTTTGCCAGGGACTACGACGGCAGGATCGTCGGGCTCGACGGCAAGGCGCTGGGCGGGGCGATCGTGCGCCTCGAGGCGATGAGCGACCTGCTGGGCCGCATCGGCTCCTACGCCCAGCTCTATTCGGCGCAGGACCAGTCAGATCCCGAGCGCAACCGGTTCGCGCAGGACATCTCCGAGAAGCTGAACGACATCGGCGCGAAGCTGCTGTTCTTCCGGCTCGAGATCAACAAGATCGAGGAGGCCGACCTCGCCGGGAAGCTGAAGGCGCCGGAACTGGCGAAGTATGCGCCGTGGCTGCGCGACGCGCGGCTGTTCCGGCCGCACCAGCTCTCCGACGAGCTGGAGAAATTCCAGCACGATCAGTCGGTGGTCGGCGGCAGCGCCTGGTCGCGCCTGTTCGACGAGACGATCGCGCGCCTGCGCTATCCTTTCGGCAACGAGATGCTGAGCGAGCCGCAGATCCTCGACAAATTGTCGAACAAGGACGCCGCGGTGCGCAAGGAAGCCGCCAAGTCGTTCGGCAACGTGCAGGGCGACAATATCGCGGTGTTCTCGCTGATCACCAACACGCTGATCAAGGACAAGGAGATCGACGACCGCTGGCGCAAGTACGCCCGCCCGCAATCGTTCCGTAACCTGGCCAACGTGGTCGAGGACGAGGTCGTCGATGCGCTGGCGGCCTCGGTGAAGGCGGCCTATCCGAAGCTTGCGCACCGCTACTACAAGCTCAAGGCCAAATGGTTCGGCGTCGAAACCATGCCCTACTGGGACCGCAACGCGCCGCTGCCCGAGCATGACGACCGCACGATCCCGTGGCCCGAGGCCGAACAGATCGTGCTCGACGCCTACGCCGCCTTCTCGCCGGAGCTGGCCGAGGTCGGCCGGAAATTCTTCGGCAGCGGCTGGATCGACGCCCCGGCACGGCCGGGCAAGTCGCCGGGCGCCTTCGCCCATCCGACGGTGCCGTCGGCGCATCCCTACCTGCTGCTCAACTATCAGGGAAAGGTACGCGACGTGATGACGTTGGCGCACGAGCTGGGTCACGGCGTGCACCAGGTGCTGGCGGCGCGGCAGGGCCCGCTGATGGCCGATACGCCGCTCACCCTGGCCGAGACCGCCTCGGTGTTCGGCGAGATGCTGACCTTCCAGTCGCTGCTCAAGACCGCACCCGACAAGGCCACGCGCAAGGCGATGCTGGCCGGCAAGGTCGAGGACATGCTGAACACCGTGGTGCGCCAGATCGCGTTCTACGATTTCGAGTGTCGCCTGCACAGGGCGCGCCGCGAGGGCGAGCTGACGCCCGACGCGATCGGCGAGATCTGGATGGCCGTGCAGAAGGAGAGCCTCGGCCCGGCCTTCCGTTACGACGACGAGTACAAATACTACTGGTCGTACATCGGCCACTTCATCCACTCGCCGTTCTACGTCTACGCCTACGCCTTCGGTGACTGCCTGGTGAATTCGCTCTACGCCGCCTATCAGGCGCAGCCCGACGGCTTCCAGGAGAAGTATCTCGACATGCTGAAGTCGGGCGGGGTGAAGCGGCACAAGGAACTGTTGGCACCGTTCGGCCTCGACGCCTCCGACCCGGCCTTCTGGGACAAGGGCCTCGAGGTGATCTCGGGCTTCATCGATGAACTCGAAAAGTTGTAGGCCGCGATGGCAGATGAAGGTGACTCCCTCGGTGGGCGGCTCGGGCGCTATGCCCGGGTCGGCACGTCGGTCGGCGGGCTGGCCGTCAAGCTGGCGGGCCAACGCTATCTTGGCTTCAGTCTCGACCGCGACAAACATGCCGGCGAGCTCAAGGCGGCGCTGGGCGGTCTGAAGGGTCCGCTGATGAAGGCGGCGCAGTTGCTCGCCACCATCCCCGACGCGCTGCCGCCGGAATATGCCCGCGAACTGGCCGAACTCCAGGCCAATGCACCCGCCATGGGCTGGGCGTTCGTGCGCCGCCGCATGGCCTCCGAACTCGGTCCCGACTGGCAGGCGAAGTTCGCGCGCTTCGACAAGGAAGCGTCGTTCGCCGCCTCGCTCGGTCAGGTCCATCGCGCGACCCTCCTCGCAGATCATCCAATGGGTGGACGCGAGGTCGCGGTGAAGCTTCAGTATCCCGACATGTCCTCGGCGCTGGAGGCCGATCTCAACCAGCTCAAGGTCGTGTTCGCGATCGGCCAGCGCTTCGATCCGGCGATCCGTACCGACGAGATCCATGCCGAGATCACCAGCCGCCTGCGCGAGGAACTCGACTATCGGCGCGAGGCAAAGCACGCGGCGCTCTATCGCCACATGCTGCGCGACGAGAGCCAGGTGCACGTGCCGGGGATCGTGGACTCGCACTCGACCGAGCGCCTGCTGACCATGGACTGGCTGCAGGGCGAGCCTCTGCTCAACTGGAAGACCCGCTCGCAGGAGGAGCGCGATGCGCTGGCCATCGCCATGTTCCGCGCCTGGTACGTGCCGTTCTACTTGTATGGCGCCATCCATGGCGACCCGCATCTCGGCAACTATTCGGTGCGTCCCGACGGTTCCGTGAACCTCATGGACTTCGGCTGCATCCGCATCTTCCCGCCGCGCTTCGTGCGCGGCTCGATCGAGCTTTACCGTGCGCTGATGACCGACGACGAGGCGCGCGCCGTCGCGGCCTATGAGGACTGGGGCTTTACCGGCCTCAGCAAGGAGATGGTCGCCATCCTCAACCGCTGGGCGGCGTTCCTCTATGGGCCCTTGATGGACGACCGGCCGCGGCGGTTGACCGAGGGGATGGCCGAGGGCTACGGCCGCGAGATGGCGCAGAACGTGTTCGGCGAGCTGCGCAAGATGGGCGGCGTGCGGCCGCCGCGCGAGTTCGTGTTCATGGATCGCGCCGCCATTGGCCTCGGCTCGGTGTTCATCCATCTCAGGGCCTCGATCAACTGGCACCAGCTGTTCGAGGGGCTGATCGACGGCTTCGACGTCGATGCGCTGACGATACGACAGGACCTGGCGCTGAAAGAGGCCGGACTCGAGGACGCGAGCCAGCCGTGAACGTGCTGGTGACCGGTTCGTCGGGCTGGCTTGGCCAGACCCTGGTGCCCAGGCTTGCGCGCGACGGCCACAAGGTGGTGGGCCTCGATCCCGAGCCGTCTGCCACCACGAACGTGGTGGGCTCGGTCGTCGACCGCGCGCTGGTTCGTCGCGTGATCCGCGACGAAGGCATCACGGCGATCGTGCACGCCGCGGCACGTCACAAGCCGCACATCGAGACCCACGACAATTCGGAGTTCGTCGCCGTCAACGTGCAGGGCACGCTGAACCTGCTGGAGGAGGCGGTGGCGGCGGGCTCGACGGTCGACCGTTTCGTCTTCACCTCGACGACCTCGCTCATGATCTCGCAGGAGATTCGCGACGGAAAGGCGGGCGGGGCCAGGGAAGCGGTGTGGATCGACGAGACGATGGCGCCACTCAGGCCGCGCAACATCTACGGCGTCACCAAGCTGGCGGCCGAGGAGCTGTGCCGGCTGTTCAATCACCTGCACGGTCTGCCGGTCCTCGTATTGCGTACCTCCCGGTTCTTTCCCGAGGAGGACGACATGGCTCACGCCATCGCCCAGTCGGGCGAGAACACCAAGGCCAACGAGTTCCTGTTCCGCCGCCTCAGCGTCGAGGATGCGGCCGAGGCCCATGTCGTGGCGCTGGCGAAGGCCCGGGAAGTCGGCTTCGACACCTTCATCGTCTCGGCGATGACGCCCTTCCGCCGCGAGGACTGCCGCGACCTGATCGCCGATGCACCATCGGTGGTGGCTCGCCATTTCCCCGACTATCGCGCGCTCTACGAAAAGCGCGGCTGGACGATGTTCGATACGATCGACCGCGTCTATGACGCCAGCAAAGCCGCCCGCGTGCTGGGATTCACCTGCCGCACGGGCTTTGCCGAGATCCTCGCGGGCTTGCGGTAGCGGCAACTCATCCGGCTCTCGGGCGTTTTCTGGGAATGATGACCCGCCATCTTTCTCCCGAGAGAGTCGTGAGTACTGCGGTGCTTTTGGCTGTCGCGGTCGCACTGTCAGGCTGTGGTGTCGTGGCCTTTCCTGTCCGCGTGACCAGCGCGACGGCGAAGGTCGTCCCGGTGGCGGGCGATGTCGTCGCTTACCCGCTCGACAAGACCGCCGACGCCATCGACTAGAGCCTTTCCGCTCACTTCGAACCATTCACCTCATCCTGAGAGTCTGGCCTGAAATGAATTGAATCGTTTCAAGCACTTGCCTCATCCTGAGGAGCCGTGCGAAGCGCGGCGTCTCGAAGGATGGGCAACAGACGCGGTGCTCGTGCCCACCCTTCGAGACGCTCACTGCGTTCGCTCCGCAGGGTGAGGTCGGTGTTGGGATAATCGACTGATTCAGTCCCGCCCGGAAAGACTCTAGAGCGTCATGATTCGAAGGACGCGAAGGGTTGCCCTTTTAAGGGAGTTCAAACGAAACAAACGAAATAAGCGAAGCAAACGAAACGGGGAGGTAAGCCGGCGTAACCGCGGCTCGGCCTGCGCAAGCTCTAGCCTCTGACCTTCGGCATCATGATCAAGTCCCAGGGACTAGGGACATCGCCGTGCGGCACCCAGACGAGGGCGGGCGCATTGAGGGCAAACGCCTTGTGCAGGGCGTCCTCCAGTTGCCTGGCGTCCAGTGCCTTGAACGAGGCGATGCCGAACGAGTCGGCGAGCTTCCCGAAGTCGGGATTCTGCAGGTCACAAGCGATCAGCCGGTTGCCGTAGCGCTCCTGCTGGATGCGCTTCACGTTGCCGAAGGCGCCATTGTCGAACACCACGACTACTACGGCGATGTTGTGCCGAACGGCGGTCGCGAGTTCGCCCACCTGGTACATGAAGCCGCCATCGCCGGCGATCGCCAGCACCTTGCGGTCGGGCATGGCGGCCTTCGCTCCCAGGGCCGTGCCGAACCCCCAGCCGAGATTGTCCTGGTAGCCGGGCGACAGGAACGTGCGCGGCTTCTCGATGGGCAGCGCCACGCGCGAGGCGAAGCCCATCTGCGAGACTTCGTCGACGAAGATGCCATCCTCCGGCAATGCATTGCGGATCGCCTTTAGGAAGGAGAGCTGCGGCTCCAGCTTGGACAGGCGGCCGGCGAACCAGGCGCGATGGCCGTTCAGCTCCTCGGCACGCGACGCTCGCTTGCGGTTGTGTCGGGCGAGGGCCGCGATCAGCGCGCGAAGCTGCGGCGCGGCGTCGCCGACCAGCGCGGCGTCGGGCTTGCGAAAACGCTCCGGCTCGTCGGGATCGATGTCGACCCGCACCACCTTCAGCTTGTCGTCGATGCCCCAATTGCCGTTCTGGATGAAGAAGCGCGTGCCGACCGCCAGCACGGCGTCGGCGTCCTTCCACAGGCGATGGCCGATCGGCATGTCGACGGCGAGACGATGCGAGGAGGGGACGATGCCGCGGCCGCGCCGGTAGGAACTGACCGGCGCTTCGAGCATCTCGGCGAGCTTGATGATCTCGGCCGTGGCATCCATGGCACCGCCGCCCAGGACGATGATCGGGCGCTCGGCGTTGCCGAGGATTCTCGCCGCCGTCTCGACCGCCTCGTCGTCGATCGTCTCCGGCGGCAGGGGCAGCGGCGCGTCGGGGATCACCACCTCGCTGCGCTTCGCCCAGGTATCGAGCGCGCATTCCAGCGCCACGGGGCGCGGACGGCCCGACGTGGCATGCCAGATCGCCTGGCTGACCAGGGTCGGCGCCTCCTGCGGGCTGCGGATGCGCTCGGCCCATTTGGTGATGTGGCGCATGAGACCGAGCTGATCGTGGATCTCGTGCAGGTGGCCGTGGCCCTTGTCGATGTCGACCTGCGGGATCTGGCCGATCAGGCCGATCACCGGCGCGTTCATGCCGTACGCTGTCAGGAGCGCCGCGCCGGCATTGAGCAATCCGGGACCGGGCACGACGGCGAAGGCCTGCGGCTTGCCGGTCGCCAGCGCTGCGCCCAACGCCATGTAGGCCGCCGTCTGCTCGTGGCGTGGATGGATGACCCGCAGCCGGTCCGAAGCATGATAGAAGGCGTCGAACAACGGATCCTGATGCAGGCCGGGCAGGGCATACACCGTGTCGAGCCCGTGCAGCAGCAGGGTTTCGACCGTGGCTTCGGCGGTGCTGAGACGGGGCATGCTGGCTCTCTAAGGGGGGCGGGGAGTGCGATCAAGGCGATGACATGCGGCTGATGTTGTACGCGGTGCTCGCGCTGGGCGCGATGGCTCTCCTGATTGCCCTTCTTTCCTGGGTCGCCGAGCGCCGCCTCGAAACGCTGGCCGGAGCCTACATCAGCGACGATCCGGCGAAGCTGCCCGCTGTACCCGTGGCTCTGGTGCTGGGGGCCGCGCCGATCGGTCCTGAGGGCGGGCCCAACCGATACTTCGTCTACAGGCTCGATGCGGCGGCGGCGCTCTTCAAGGCCGGCAAGGTGAAGTACCTGCTGGTGAGCGGCGACAACAGCCGCGCCGACTATGACGAGCCGACGGCGATGCGCGACGGCCTGATCCAGCGCGGTGTCCCGGCCGAGGCGATCTATCGCGACTTCGCGGGCCTGCGGACGTGGGATTCGGTGGTGCGGGTCGAGTCCGTGTTCGGCCAGGCCCGCGTGATCGTCGTGTCCCAGCGCTTCCACCTCTCACGCGCGATCTTCCTCGCGCGCGAGCAGGGAATCGAGGCCTGGGGCTTCGAGGCGCAGGACGTGACACGGGCCTACAGCCTCATCACCGAGCTGCGGCGCTATCCGTCGGCCCTGCGCGCCTATGTCGACGTCTGGTTCGACACGCCATCGAAATACACCGGCCCGCGCATCGTCATCGGAAAAGATCCGCCGAATTGATGTCTTACGACAGTGAAGCAATCATGCTTGACGTCCAAGCAATGACCTCACCCTGAGGAGCGAACGTAGAGAGCGTCTCGAAGGGTGGGCACGAGCACCGCTTCTGTTGCCCATCCTTCGAGACGCGCCGCTTCGCGGCGCTCCTCAGGATGAGGTAAGTGCTTGAATCGATTCAATTCATTTCCGGCCAGCCTCTCAGGATGAGGTTGTAGGGCAATGGCACCGAGAAGTGCTTAACGCGGCTTCGGCGCCTCCGCGGAGTTGGCCCAGTCGCGCAGCTCGGGCACCGGGGAAACGACCGGTTTGCCCGCAAAATGGTTGTCGAGGTTGCGGCAGACGAGGTCGGTCATGCGGCGCTGGGCGTGCTGCGTGCCGCCGCCGAAATGGGGCGTCATCACCAGCCTGTCGAGTTCGAGCAGCTCGGTGCCGGTGTAGGGCTCCTCGTCGAACACGTCGAGGGCCGCGCCTTCGATGATGTCGTTGCGCAGCGCGTCGGCCAGGGCCGCCTCGTCGACCGCCCAGCCGCGCGAGATGTTGACGACGTGGCCGCGTGGGCCCAGCGCCTTCAGCACCTCGGCGTTGATGATGTGCCGGTTGGAGGAGTCCGACCGCAGGCAGACGATCAGGTAGTCGCACCAGGTCGCGAGGGCCATCACGTCTGGGAAATACTGGAAGTCGACGTCGCTGCGCCGGTTGCGGTTGCAGTAACCGATCTCGACGTCGAACCCCTTGAGGCGCTTGGCGACCTCCAGGCCGATCGCGCCGAGTCCCAGGATGCCGACTTTGCCGCCGGTCAGGCCGGCGATGGCACCGAAGCGGTTGGGGATGCGCTGCTTCCACTCGCCGCGCCGGATCATCTTGTCGGCACGCACCAGGCGGCGGGTCGAGACGAGCAGGATGCCGACCGCGAGTTCGGCCACGTCGGGTGCATTGGCGTCGGCGCCGTGCGTGACCATGACGCCGCGCCGGCGGGCCGCTTCGAGATCGACGCGCTCGTAGCCGGTGCCGTAGCAGCAGAACAGCGACAGCCTCGGGAGGGCCGCCATCATGGCGTCGGAGATGCCGACGCTGCCGGTACTGACGATGGCCTGCACGGTGGCGGCGGTGCCGGCCGGGATATCGGCCGCGGTGGGGGTGGGGTTGTCCATGTGCCCGACGATCCTGCAGCGCTCCCCGAAGCAGGCGAGCGTCGTCCTGGTGAAATGGAAGCCGGTCAGGATGTGGGGTTGGTCAGCCATGATTAAGCCGTAGCACGCGACATGAAGGTCGTTAAGCGCGCGGTTGCTGCGCGGCGAAAAACCGGCTTGGCAAAGAACGGAACGCTGTGCAAGGTGCGGCGCACGAAGCGTCCCGCCGCGTTCAAACGGATCTGATGCGCTCCATGAAAATCGCCCCATGAAAATCGCTATTGTCAGAGAACGCAGGCCCCACGAAACCCGTGTGGCCGCCACCCCCGAGACCGTCAAGAAGCTGAAGGCGCTGGGTGCGGAGATCACCATAGAGGCCGGGGCCGGAACGGCAGCGTCCTATACCGACCAGGCCTATGGCGAAGCCGGCGCGACGATTGTGGCCGATGCGGCATCCGCCATTGCCGCGAGTGATATCGTCTTCAAGATCCAGCGGCCGATGACGGCCGAGGAAGGGCTCGACGAACTCGGTCTGCTGCGCCAGGGCCAGACGCTGATGTCGCCGCTCGGCGCGCTGACCAACAAGGATCTGGTGCAGGCGCTGGCATCGCGCGGTGTGACGTCGTTTGCCCTCGAGCTGATCCCGCGCATCACGCGGGCGCAGTCGATGGACATCCTCTCCTCGCAGGCCAATCTCGCCGGCTACAAGGCCGTGCTGGTGGCCGCGAACAATTACGGCCGCATCTTCCCGCAGATGATGACGCCGGGCGGCACCCTTGCGCCGTCGCGGACCTTCATCATGGGCGTGGGTGTCGCGGGGCTGCAGGCGATCGCCACGGCGCGGCGCCTGGGCTCGATCGTCACCGCCACCGACGTGCGCCCGGCCACCAAGGAGCAGGTCCAGTCGCTCGGCGCCAAGTTCGTGGCGGTCGAGGACGAGGAGTTCAAGGCGGCCGAGACCGCGGGCGGCTACGCCAAGCAGATGAGCCCGGAGTACCAGGCCAAGCAGGCGGCACTCGTCGCCGACCATATCAGGCTGCAGGACATCGTGATCACGACCGCGCTGATTCCCGGCCGCAAGGCGCCGGTGCTGGTGAGCGAGGAGATGGTGAAGTCCATGAAGCCCGGCTCGGTGATCGTCGACATGGCGGTCGAGCAGGGCGGCAACTGTCCGCTGTCGGAATTCGGCAAGGTCGTCGAGAAGTACGGCGTGAAGATCGTCGGTCCGGCCAACCTGCCGGGCGAGCTGCCGACCGACTGCTCGGCCCTGTTCTCGCGCAACCTGCTCAATTTCATCACGCCGATGGTCGACAAGGAGACCAGGGCGCTCACGATCAATCTCGAGGACGAGGTGGTGAAGGGTACGCTGGTGACCCGCGACGGCCAGATCGTGCACCCCTCGCTGACCCAGGCTTAGGAGCGGCCCATGGACGACAAGATCGCAGGCGAGGCCTCCAAGCTCGCGACCCAGGCGCAGGATGTCGCCACCCAGCTCAAGGCCCTGGCGCAGCAGATCACCGACGCGGCGGCGGCCAGCCCGGTCGCCCTCCCCGACGGGCACATGCCGTTCGTGGCGCTGCTCACCATCTTCGCGCTGTCCTGCTTCGTGGGCTACTACGTCGTCTGGCGGGTGACGCCGGCGCTGCATTCGCCGCTGATGGCCGTCACCAACGCCGTCTCGTCGGTGATCATCGTCGGCGCGCTGCTGGCGGCGGGCCTCAAGGGCCTGGGTGCCGCGCAGCTCTTCGGTTTCATCGCCGTGGCACTGGCCGCGGTGAACATCTTCGGCGGGTTCATCGTCACGCACCGCATGCTGTCGATGTTCAAGAAGAAACCGGTCAAGAAGTAGTCGGCGGGAGCAAGGGATGTTCACCCAGGAACTGGCCGCCTACGGCTATCTGATCGCCGCCATCTGTTTCATCATGGCGCTGCGCGGGCTGTCCTCGCCCACGACCTCGCGGCAGGGCAACCTGTTCGGCATCGTCGGCATGGTGGTGGCCATCGGCGTCACCGTGCTCTCGCCCGGCGTCGTCTCGCCGTGGCTGATCCTGGCCGGTCTGGTGATCGGCGGCGCGATCGGCACCTTCGTGGCGTTGCGCATCCAGATGACGGCGCTGCCGCAGCTCGTGGCGGCCTTCCATTCGCTGGTCGGCCTCGCCGCGGTGTTCGTGGCCGCTGCGGCCTTCCTCTCGCCCGAGGCGTTCGGGCTGGGCGTTCCCGGCAAGATCAAGATGCAGAGCCTGATCGAGATGGGGCTCGGCACCGTGATCGGCGCCATCACCTTCACCGGCTCGGTGGTGGCGTTCGCCAAGCTGCAGGGCCTGGTGACGGGCTCGCCGCTGATCTTCCGGGGCCAGCATCCGCTGAACGCGCTGCTTGGCATCGCGCTGGTCGTGCTGCTGGTGTGGTTCGCCATGCGCGGCCACACCTCGACCTTCGTCCTGCTGGTCGTGCTGTCGCTGGCGCTGGGCTTCCTGCTGATCCTGCCGATCGGCGGCGCCGACATGCCAGTCGTGGTGTCGATGCTCAACTCCTACTCGGGCTGGGCGGCGGCCGGCATCGGCTTCACCCTGGGCAACACCGCGCTGATCGTGACCGGCGCGCTGGTCGGCTCCTCGGGCGCGATCCTGAGCTACATCATGTGCAAGGGCATGAACCGCTCGATCTTCAACGTGATCCTGGGCGGCTTCGGCACCGACAGTTCGGCCGCCGGCGGCCCGGCGGTGAAGAACGACAAGCCCGTGAAGGCGGGTTCGGCCGAGGACGCGGCCTTCCTGATGAAGAACGCCAGCTCGGTCATCATCGTGCCGGGCTACGGCATGGCGGTGGCGCAGGCCCAGCACGCGCTGCGCGAGATGGCCGACCTCCTGAAGAAGGAAGGCGTGCAGGTCCGCTACGCCATCCACCCGGTGGCCGGCCGCATGCCGGGCCACATGAACGTGCTGCTGGCCGAGGCCAACGTGCCCTACGACGAGGTCTTCGAGCTCGACGACATCAACCGTGACTTCGCCTCGACCGACGTGGCCTTCGTGATCGGCGCCAACGACGTCACCAACCCGGCCGCCAAGACCGACCCCAAGAGCGCGATCTACGGCATGCCGATCCTCGACGTCGAGAAGGCGCAGACCGTCCTGTTCGTGAAGCGCGGCATGTCGTCGGGCTATGCCGGCGTCGACAATGAACTGTTCTTCCGCGACAACACGATGATGCTCTTCGCCGACGCCAAGGTGATGTGCGAGAACATCGTGAAGTCGCTGGAAGCGACGCACTGAACCGCTATCGCGCCGTCATCTTCGACATCGGCGGCGCGGTCGATCTGGAGTTCGCCTGGGAGATCGCGCTCGACGGCGCTATTGCCTCGGCCTGCGGGATGGAAGGCATCCGCGTCGATCCCGCGATGGTCGAAGAAGCCTCCGAGCAGGCGGTGGCCGCCTTCGCACCCGACGTGGCGCATCACATGATCGAGACGCTGTGCGGCGGCGAGCCCGTGACGGTGGCGCGTGTGATGCGGCGGGTCGAGGCCATGACGGGGCAACTCGATGCCTTCCAACTCCGGCCCGGCATCGAGGACCTGCTGAAGCGCCTCAAGGGTCAAGGACTGGTGCTCGGTGCACGCGAGCGGCGCTGGGAGCGGCTGGAGCGGGCAGGGATTGCGGATCTGTTCACGCGGGATCACGACGTGCCTCCGGCCGAATGCATCCTGGTCGGCGACCGGATCGATGCCGACATTGTGCCCGCCAAGGCTGCCGGCATGGCGACCATCCAGTTCCGCTCCGGCCGCTGGCGCCGGCAGCGACCGCGCTCGGAGGCGGAGATGCCTGATGCCGTTGTGACGGACGTCGCGGAGCTGGAGGCGGCGATCGCGGCGTTCGTGGATTGAATGAGCCGCCGGCCGCCCGTTAACTCACGGAAATAGAGTACGCAGGAACGCCATGTCGCCCAAAAGCCAACCAAGTCACGGAGCGCCTCGCGCATGCACTTCGAGGGATGAGTTGCGACGAATGGTGGATGACGCATTGGCCGATCCAACGCCAAGCGTTCCGGCCCGAGAAGTCTTCCGTCGGTTGCGCGAACATCATGCGGCGGCATTGGCGACTCGTGCATCGAAACCAGAATGATCTCGCGATAAGGCGCTCCGTTGGCCCTTCTGTAGCGACCCGGCCAAACAAAAACCCCCGGGGATGCCGGGGGTCGTCGTTTCGTCGAGGAGGGGAGGACTAGTAGCCCTCGCGCTCCATGCGCTTGCGCATCAGCTTGCGCGTGCGGCGGATGGCCTCGGCGCGCTCACGGGCGCGGCGCTCGGACGGCTTCTCGTAATTGCGGCGGAGCTTCATCTCGCGGAAGATGCCTTCGCGCTGCATCTTCTTCTTCAGGACGCGCAGCGCCTGATCGACGTTGTTTTCACGAACGAGAACCTGCACTTCGATCGCTTCCTTCCAATGCGGCTTGGCCCACAGATGACCCGGGGCCGGAATTCCAGAGGCCGGGTAGGTATCACAGGCGGATACCCTTGGGAACCCCCCGATTGGGGCCTATATTCCACAGATGACCGAGCAAAATACCCCGAATTCACCGGAAATCGACCCGGACTCTTCCCTGCGGGACCGGCTGGCGGACGAGGTCATGGCCGAGGCGGCCTTCGAGGGCTGGACGCGGACCGCCCTGGCCGCCAGTGCAAGGGCGCTCGACCTGCCTGCGGGCGAGGCCGACCGGCTGTTCCCGGGGGGGCCTCTCCAGGTCCTGACCTATGTGAGCGAGCGCGCCGACCGCCGCACCGTCGAGGACATGGAGAAGGAGGGCATCGCGGCCCTCAAGATCCGCGACCGCATCAAGAGCGCGGTCCGCCTCCGGCTGGAGCGCCATGCCGGTCCGCGCGAGGCGGCGCGGCGGGCGCTTTCCCAGTTGTCGCTGCCGTTCAATGCCGGGCTGGCGCTGAAGCTGCTGTACAGGACCGTGGACGCCATGTGGTACGCGGCCGGCGACACCAGCACCGACTTCAATTTCTACACCAAGCGGGCGACCCTGGCCGGCGTCTATTCCTCGACCATGCTTTACTGGCTGAACGACCGCTCCGCCGGATCGGAGGCCACCTGGGCCTTCCTCGATCGTCGTATCGACGATGTGATGAGGTTCGAGAAGCTGAAGGGGCAGATCAGGTCGTGGACCGGCCCGAAGCGGGCGGGAGCGCGCCCGGCAGCACGTAGGTGACATGGCCCATCTTGCGGCCGGGGCGGGCCTCCGCCTTGCCGTAGAGATGCAGCCGCGCGGCCGGCTCGGCGAGGTAGCGGGGCCAGGCGTTGGCCTCGTCGCCAATCAGGTTCTCCATGCGCGAGGGCGCCATCACATCGACGGCGCCCAGCGGCAGCCCGCAGATCGCGCGCACCAGCTGCTCGAACTGGCTGGTGGCGCAGGCGTCCATGGTCCAGTGACCGGAATTGTGCGGCCGCGGCGCCATCTCGTTGGCCAGCACACGCCCGTCTTTCGTCACGAACATCTCGAGTGCGACGAGGCCGACCAGATCGAGGCCCTGGGCGAGTTCGATGCCGAAGCGCTCGGCCGTGGCCAGCGTCTCGGCCGGCAGGCCTGACGGCACGGTCGTCGTGCGCAGGATGCCGTCGCGATGGACGTTGAGGCCGATCGGGAAGCAGCGCGTGGCGCCGTCATGTCCGCGGGCGACGATGGCGGAAACCTCGCAATCGAAGTCGACCAGCGCCTCCAGGATGCATTCGCGGCGGTCGAGTTTCGACCACGCGGCCGCCAGTTCGGCGCGGTCGGCGACGCGGGCCTGGCCCTTGCCGTCATACCCTTCGGTGCAGGTCTTGAGGATGCCGGGGAAGGCGGTGGCGGCCTCGATGTCGGCCTCCGACCGGATGGGCTGGTAGTCGGCGGTGCCGATGCCCAGCGAACGCAGGTAGTCCTTCTCGCGGAGCCGGTGCTGGGCGAAGTGGATGGGCTTTACGCCCGGCCGCACCGGCTTCAGCGCCTCGCATGCCAGGACGGCGCTCTCCGGGACGTTCTCGAATTCGTAGGTGACGACGTCCACCTGGGCGGCAAAGCGGGCCAGGGCGGCGGCATCCTCATAGGCGCCGCGGACATGGCCGGCGCACACCTGCGCGGCAATCGGGTGATCGTCGGGAGCGTAGACGATGCACCGATAGCCCAGCCGCGCCGCCGCCAGGGCGGTCATGCGCCCCAATTGGCCGCCCCCCAGGATGCCGATGGTCGCTCCCGGCGGCAGAGGTTGGAAAGTCGGCATCAGCGGTGGGCGGGAGTGTCGTCCGAGGGGATCTTGGCGACGGCCATGGATTGCCGGGCGCGCCACGCTTCGAGGGCGGACATGATCTTGGCATCACCAAGACCGACGATGGACGCCGCCAGCAGGGCAGCATTGATCGATCCGGCGCGGCCGATCGCCAAGGTGCCGACCGGGATGCCTGCCGGCATCTGGACAATGGAAAGAAGACTGTCCTGCCCCTTGAGGGCGGCACTTTCGACCGGAACGCCCAGCACGGGCAGCGGCGTCATGGCAGCCGTCATGCCGGGCAGATGGGCGGCTCCGCCGGCGCCGGCGATGATGACCTTGAGGCCGCGCCCCTTGGCGCTCGATGCGTAGGTCATCATCCGCCTGGGCGTCCGGTGTGCGGAAACGATGCGTGCCTCGAACGGGACGCCCAGCGCCTCCAGCGTCTCGGCGGCGTGACGCATGGTCGACCAGTCGGACTGGCTGCCCATGATGAGGCCGACAATGGGCTTCGCAGCCGGCCGGCGTTTGGTGATTTTCTGGGCCATGACCTTCTCAGGCGATGATATCTGGAATGAGCTGACTTTCCAGCCGCAGGATCTGATCCTTGAGGCCGAGCTTGCGCTTCTTGAAGCGCTGGAGCTGGAGCTGGTCGAAAGGAGGCTTCTCGATCAGGCGATCGATCACCTCGTCGAGGTCGCGATGCTCGCTCTTCAGGGCCTCAAGCTTGGCCTTGATGGTCTGGGCGTCCGGCGGATCCGACGAACTCAGGTCATTCATGCGGGGCGCACTCATCCAGGCAGGCTAGCCACGACGCTCCGGGCCGTGTACCCCGTAGCCCGCCCAAAGGGAAGCACCCAAAAGCCAATCAGCCGTGTCGGATTTTCTGCCCCACCCGTTCTGGAATTTTTCGCTCGAACTCTATTCGGGCGACGGCGTGGCCGAGGCCTGCCTCGACCTGCAGGAGCGTCGCGGCTGCGACGTCAACATCCTGCTGTTCTGCTGCTGGCTGGGCGCCTCGGGCCGGCCGACCCTGACCGCCGAGCGGCTGCGCGCCATCCTGGCCGCGAGCGCGGCCTGGCAGTCCGAGGTCGTAAAGCCGCTGCGCGAGATGCGGCGGCGGCTCAAGGACAAGGTCTGGCCGGGCGCACTGCCCGAGACGGTCGATGCCGTCCGCCGCCGGGTCGCCGATGCGGAACTGGCCGCCGAGCATGCCGAGCAGCTTGCGCTCGTGAGCCTGCACGCGCCGCCTCCCGACCGTGACAGGCCACCCGAAAAGCGACTGCGTGCCGCGGTGGGCAATCTGGGTGTCTATGCCGTGTGCCTGGGTGTCGTCCCCGACGACAAGGACCGCAAGGCCGTCGCGGCCCTCATGCGCGAGACCTTTCCCGCGCTCGCCCCGCCGGAAGTCGCGGAGGCGGTTGGCCTGGCGGCCTGATCGCTCGCACCGGAAGCGACTGAGCGTGCTTGTTTCAAGACTATGCACAATCTGTAACGGTCCGTTGATGGACCGCTTGATTTGGCGTGACTCCTCCCAATGTCAGAGTCAGACTTGTTCTGTCCCGCTAACAAACTCGGAGGTATCCGACTATGAGCACCGTGGACCACATTGAAGCTCTCAAGAACAAGCATGAGACTCTCGAGCAGGCGATTCATCGAGAGACGACGAGGCCGCAGCCCGACGACGATGCGCTCTGCAGCCTCAAGAAGCGAAAGCTTATGATCAAGGACGAGATCGTCCGTCTCAGCGAACCAACCTCGCACTAGCCATCGGTCAGGTCAGGCCCGCCCAGCGGGCCAGCGCCACCGCGCCGACGCCGCCAAACAGGCCGGGGGTGAAGCCCCCGACTTTTCTGGTGAGCAGTGCCGCGACGGCTGCGCCGACGATGAAGGCGCCGCCTGCCTGCACGAGCGGAACGATCGCGGCCGACACCAGAACCGCGCCGGGCGCGTGATCGAGCAGGGCGTTCACGAAGCGATGGCGGCCGAGCCAGCGCATGGCGATGAAGCCGCCGCCCTTTGCGGCCATCGCCGCGAGCGCCATCACGAAGATCGCGACGAGATTTTCAGGATTGGCGGACATCGGTCTTCCTGAGATCCCGGAGCGCGCCGAAGAGACCGCCCGCCAGGCCGCCGACCACGATGTACCAGTTGCCGCCGATGCCCCATTTGGCCGCCAGGGCGGCGGCAATGGCCACGGTCCAGGGAGCGACGTCGCGCTTGCCGCGGAACAGGATGGTGGCCACCACGACGAACACGGCCACGCCGACGAAATCGAGTCCGAGGCGTCGCGCCGTGGCGGGATCGGAGAGCAGGCCGCCGGCCGCCAGGTGACCGGCCAGGGTCGAGCCCGACCAGATGCACGCCATGACGAAGCCGCCGCCCAGGAACTTGCCGAGATCGCCGTGGCCGCGGCGATATTCGGCGATGTTGACCGCCCAGTTCTGGTCGACCGTCACGTACCAGACCGGCGGCTGCAGCCACCACGGCAGGTGCGGCAAGTGCGGCTGCAGCGCCGCGCCCATCACGAAGTAGCGGAGATTGGCCACGAACACCGACACCGCGAGCGCCATCAGCGGCAGCGGCTGGGCCCAGATGTCGAGCGCCACCATCTGGCTGGTGCCGGCCATGACGGTGAAGCTCATCAGGGTCGTCTCGAAGGCGCTGAGGCCCTTCTGGGCGGCGGCGACGCCGAAGCCTATGCCGAAGGGCAGGGAAGCGAGGCCCGGCAGGATCATGCGCCAGGCGCCGGCCTGGAAACTGCGCCACGTCACGCGGGCGGAAGGGGACACGGAAGCTACCGGATGAGGAGGGAACGGCGCTCACTCTATGGGACCTGCGGCCGCGCCGGAACCGAGTTTACCTCAGCCGCTCATTAGCCGGGTCAGTTCAGCTTGTGCAGGTTGACCGACCAGGTGACGGGCGCGCCGTAGGCGTTGCGCGACTGGCCGCTGCAGATCGCCACGTTGTCGGCGCCGCGCTGGCAGACAAGCTGGTCGGCAAACCAGCGCGAGCCATCGTTGCAGGTCGAGTCCGAATCGCGCAGCCGCAACACCGCACCCTCGAAGCGCGCCTGGGCGCGGGTGCGGCAGGCGGTGCGGCCGCGCCGCCATTCGAGCTGGCCCGCGCCGTTCGCATCGAAACAGTATGTCGAGCGGCCGGGCTCCATCTGCAGCCTCTCGTGGCGGAACGGATCGGTGCGCCAGCAGCCCTGCATGAAGGAATAGTCGTTGGTCGGCGCATTGGGCAGGCGCAGGCGATTGTCGGAAGGGTTTCGCGGTTGCGGAGCGGGCGCGGGCGCTGGCTTCGGCGGCGCCACTTTCGGCGGTGCCGGGACGGGGGCTGGCGGCGGCGGCGCGACCGCGACCTGGGGCGGCTTGGGCGGTTCGGGCGGCTTGCAGTCGGCGATCCGCCGCTTCAGCTCGGCCTCTGCCAGGCCAAGCTCGACCTTCAGGACGCGCGCGCGCGATTGCTCGGCAGAGAAGGCGGCCTTCAGCGCCGGCAGCGTATCGGGCGGTGCCTCCAGCGCCGGCGGTGCTGGCGGCCCTTCGCGCGTGGCGATGGCGACATCGGGCGGGGCTGGCAACAGGCCGCGCAGCAGCCACGCGCCTGCCAGCAGGAGCAGGAGGAGGGGCAGGGCGGCGGCGAGGGTGCGCCACCACGGAATGCCGGCGGCCGGAATGAGGGCCGGCAAGGCAGACACTGGTGCTCGCTGCGCGGCTTCGAGGACCGGCCGTCGCTCCAGTGGTCGCGCATCCGGCATGTGCGCATCGGGCACGCGGGCATCGGGCACGCGAGCATCGGGTACGCGGGGCAGGACGAGTGGCAGCAGCGCGTTGGCGTCTTCCTTCTCGTAGCCCCAGGCGACGATGACCGGCCGATCGCCGACCAGGAAGACGAAGACGGGCGATGGGGCGCGCGCCGCAAGCTTGAGCGACAGGCCGACGACGCCGGTCTCTTCCTTCGGACCGTGACCTGCGAGCACGTCGCCCAGCCGCCGGATCTCCGCCAGCGTGCTCTCGACACGGGCCAGTACGGCATCGCGCTCGGCAGGAGGCAGATCGGCGACGGCGCGAACCGGGCCGGACCAGCCGGCGTACCAGTCGATGCCCTGGTCGTTCTCATGCACCTGCGGATCGGCCAGCAGGTCGGCGGCG
>Ga0105052_10000958_pt1 | contig 39757 bp, 41 predicted proteins | sample FRY03_FD_78094 | JGI IMG/M metagenome (GOLD analysis project Ga0105052, IMG submission 78094) | Freshwater microbial communities from Lake Fryxell liftoff mats and glacier meltwater in Antarctica - FRY-03 | ecosystem: Environmental > Aquatic > Freshwater > Ice > Glacier meltwater ... | reverse complement strand
TCCAACCGCCGCCACTGCCCACCATAAATGGTGTGGTGGGCAGTGGCTCCTTTATACCCCAGGAGCCGCGTTCAGGATAAGACAAGCAGCCACCTCGGTGTCGTCGTCGGGCCCGCATGTCACCATGCCAGCACAAACGCCGACCTATGCGCTTGCTGCACGGAAATGCCGGACCGCGATGCTGCCCGGATTGTCCTGCATCCCTGATCCGGCGATCCATGCTGCCCCACCAACCAGCATCCCGCCACAGCGGAACGTGCGCTTCTTGCGGACAGGCGATTGGACGGCGGCCACCGCAGCAATGGAACCATCCACGGGTCCACCCCGTTCCGTCTGATAGGCCGTCTTGCGCATAGCGCCGCCGGATCAGTTCTGAACAAAGGAATACCCCATGTTGACCCGACGCAGCTTTGTCTGCCTTGGCACCGTTGCAGGGCTTGCCGCCTGTGCGCCCCCCGAACCTGCCGTCACAAGGGCGGTCGTGGCCCCGCCACCATCGTATCCGCCGCTTCCAGCGTTTTACGGCGCGATCTCCGACGAGCCCTATCAGATTGCCGCGATCCCGGAAGGTGTGTTGGCCCCGGCATACTGGCGGCAACAGGTGGCAAACCCGTGGCCAAGCTATAAGCGCGGCACAATCGTTGTCGATCCCGATGCGGCATTGCTGCATTTCGTGCAATCGGCTGACACTGCGCTGCGTTACGGTGTCAGCGTTGGCGCGGCCGGGTTTGCATGGCAGGGCACCGCCCGATTGCAGTTCAAGCGGACATGGCCACGCTGGAAGGTGCCCACGACAATGATCGCCCGCCGCCCGGACCTTGCGCCCTATTCAGTGGCCAATGGCGGGATGGACCCCGGCCCCGGCAATCCGCTGGGCGCCAGGGCGCTGTACCTGTTTCAGAACGGCGTCGATACCTTGTACCGGATACACGGCAATGCCGACCCCAAGGAGTTGGGTCGCGCGGTGTCGTCCGGTTGCATCAGGATGCTGGATCAGGATGTGATCGACCTTTATCAGCGGGCGGTGCATGGCGCAGATGTCATCGTTCTGGCGTCGAACAAGCCTGCGGGGTTGGTGGAAAGTTAACGACTGCCTTGGGTGACCAGATCGATCGATGATCCGATAGATCTGGCCGTCCTTGGCTGCGCGCTGGGTCAGCCCCGATCTGTCGCCTGAAGCACCGCGACCAGCACGATGCCGTAAAGCACGTGGCCCACCAGAGCGACCCAAGCGATCCCGGTAAAGCCGAGAAAGAACGGCAGACCCGCGATTGCCGTTATGCCACCGATGGCGAACATCCACATGCAGAAACCATAGACAAACGCAGGCACGAACGAGTGTGTCTGCCCGATCATCGCACGCCGGATCGGCGCGAAGCCGAATATCCAGCCGACCGGGTAGCCGATCAGACCGACCAGATAGAAATGCATGAAATAGCCCGCGAAATCTGTGTTGGGCAAGCCAAGCGCCAGGCAGGCTTTTGGCCAAACCGTGCGGCGACAGGTTGGCAAATCCCAGCGCCGGGCTGATGCCCTGCCCCCACAGGTCGAACACGTTGCTGGCGAAAAAGCCCGCAACAAACAGCAGGCCAAGCGTCCGGGCGTCGATTTCGGGAATGACACCATTGGGCCGAGCCGATGCGGAAGTCGTGGTCATGGTCGTTCTGTCCTTTGACAGTAAAGCGTTGTTCGTTGCCCCGTGGGACGTCATTCCGCAGGTTGTACGTCAACGGGGACGTGCGAAACCCCATCTGTTGTCACCGTTTGATTATCTAATGTTTCAGGTTCTGGCCCGGTTTGACCATCGCGGGGCGTCAATAGCGGGCTGTCATCCGGTGACCAGGGCGATGGCTGAGCGCGGTGTGGGTGATGGCGGCCCCTTGCCACCATGTCGTCCGTTTCACCAGAAACACCGGGTCGCCGGGGCGGTGGTTCAGATGCGTCACCTCCAATTCGGTGGCGGCGGTGGCCAGAAAACTGATCTCGACCTCGGAAAAGGGGACGGTGGCGACAAGCCATTCGTTCGGGCTTTGCCGGGTGAAATCCTGATCGCCCGCTTGTGGCAAGGCGGCAAGGTTGATCCAGCGGTTTTCGAGTTGATAGGGCGCGCCGTCGGCCTGGTGCAGGCAGATCAGGTGCAGGACCTGCGCGCCGGGTTCAAGGTTCAACTGGGCGCGCAAGGCGTCGGGGGCGGGTGTGATTTCGCGGCTGAGAAGCGCATAGCGGTAGGCGGCCCCGAGCGATTCAATCTCGGCACGGACCAGCGGGATTTCAAAGCGCGCCTGCCGGACCGGGGCCATGCGGACACGGGTGCCGGATTTGCGGCGCCGGTCGATCAGGCCAAGGTCGGCGATTTCGCGCAAGGCCCGGTTTATCGTCGCGCGGGAACAGGCGAAGTCGCGGGCGAGGTCGGTTTCGGACGGAAGCAGGGTTCCAGGCCCCCACGGGCCGTCGGTGATGCGGCGCAGGACTTCGGTCTGGATGGCGCGGAATGATGTCACAGGTCGGCCATCAGGGTGCGGACTGCGTTGCGGTAGCCTGCGGTGATCTGGTCGCGGTGGATGTGGCGGCCCCCCCGGACCATGTGGCGGCCAGCGGACCAAACATCGGTGACAACGCAATCGGGTGCGGCGAAGATCAGGCCGTCGATCAGTTGGCCGGGCGAAAGAGCGCATAATGAGGGGTGGGTGGGGTCGATGGCGGCCAGATCGGCGAGGAAGCCGGGGGCAATCTGCCCTGCGGGACGGCCCAGCGCCTGCGCCCCGCCTTTGGCTGCGGTCTTGTAAAGCGTTTCGCCGACCGAGCCTGCGTCGGTCATCACATTGCGGGCGAGGTCACGCAGGCGCTGGCTGTATTCCAGCATGCGCAGTTCTTCGACCATCGAAATGCGGATGTTGCTGTCGGACCCGACACCGAAAGCGCCTTTGGCTGCCAGCCAGCCCGGGCCATTGAAAGCGCCGTCGCCAAGGTTCGCTTCGGTGATCGGACAAAGGCCGGCGACAGCACCGGTTTTTGCAAGGCGTGCGGTTTCCTGCGGTGTCATGTGGGTGGCGTGGATCGCGCACCAGTCAGGGCCCGGGTTCGCGTTGTCCAACAGCCAATCCACCGGGTGCGCGCCAAGCCAGGCGGTGATGTCGGCGACCTCTTTGGGCTGTTCGGCAATGTGGATGTGGATGGGGTTGCCTGCGGCAAGAGGCAGAATTTCAGCAAGACCTGCGGGACTGGTGGCGCGCAGGGAATGGGGGGCGATGCCGACCTGCGTGTCTGGGGGCAGGTTTTTTGCGCCAATGCGGGCGGCGTCCAGCAGGCGGGCGAACTGATCGGGTGTAGTCCCAAATCGTTTTTGGCCTTCGGCAAGCGACTGCTTACCCGCACCACCGTAGGTGTAAAGGACCGGCAGGTGGGTCAGGCCGATGCCGGTCTGGCTGGCGGCGGCGTAGATACGTTGGGTCAACTCGGCGGGGTCGGCGTATGGACTGCCACCGGGTTGGTGGTGCAGGTAGTGAAACTCGCCCACGGAGGCAAAGCCTGCCTCCTGCATTTCCATGAACACCTGCGCCGCGATGGCTTCAATCTGGTCGGGCGCAAGTCGCGCGGTAAAGCGGTACATCAGGTCGCGCCATGACCAGAAGCTGTCCTGCCCCGCTGCCCGATGTTCGGTCATCCCGGCCATCGCGCGCTGAAAACTGTGGCTGTGCAAGTTTGCCAATGCGGGAAGCAGCGCCTGGACGCGGATGTCTGTCGGCTCGGCGCTGGCGTTGGCGGTTACTGTCGCAAGTAAACCGTCGGTCACGGTCAGGCGTACGTTGACGCCCCAGCCGTCGGGAAGGAAGGCCTGTTCGGCGAAGATCACGGAGCTGCTCCTTATGTGTAGACATAATATGTCTAATTGCATACATAACCGTTGAGCAACTCTTTTCAGGACCGCTGCCGTGCCACAGACGTCGGACGTTTTCACTTCCTGCCGCTTGGCAACGATGGCGTCGGGGAGCGAACCTTATGGCATGGTCGAGGATGGAGCGTTGGTGGCCGAGACCGGGCGGATCGTCTGGGTGGGCACGATGGGCGCGTTGCCTGAAGCGTTCGCGGGGGCGCGCAGGCACGATCTGGGCGGGCGGCTGGTGACGCCGGCACTGATCGACTGTCACACCCATCTGGTGCATGGCGGCAACCGCGCGGCAGAATTCGAGTTGCGGCTGAACGGTGCCAGCTATGAACAGATCGCGCGGGCGGGCGGGGGGATCATGTCCACTGTGACTGCCACCCGTTTGGCGAGCGAGGATAGCTTACTGACGAGCGCCCTGCTCCGCGTGGATGCGGCGGTTGCCGAAGGGGTTTCGGTGATCGAGGTGAAGTCCGGCTATGGGCTGGACGTCGAGACCGAGTTGCGGATGCTGCGGGTGGCGCGGCGGATAGCACAGGTGCGGCAGGTGGTGGTACGCACCTCGTTTCTGGGGGCGCATGCGGTGCCTGTGGAGTTTGCCGGACAGGCGGATGCGTATCTGGAAGAGGTGTGTTTGCCTACCCTGCGCGCGGCCCATGCCGAGGGGCTGGTCGACGCGGTGGACGGGTTTTGCGAGGGGATTGCGTTTTCGGCCCTGCAAATGGCGCGGGTGTTCGGCGTGGCGGCAGAGCTGGGGTTGCCGGTGAAGCTGCATGCCGAGCAGTTGTCGAACCTTGGCGGGGCGGCTTTAGCTGCCCGGCATAGCGCGCTGTCAGCGGATCATCTGGAATATCTGGACGAGGCCGGTTGCCGCGCGATGGCGGCTGCGGGGACGGTGGCGGTGATCCTGCCCGGGGCGTTTTATACGCTGCGCGAGGTGCAGGCGCCGCCCGTTGCCTGGCTGCGGACACACGGCGTACCGATGGCGGTTGCGACCGACATGAATCCGGGATCGTCGCCGATGACGTCGTTGTTGCTGGCGATGAACATGGCCTGCACGCTGTTTCGGATGACGCCGTTTGAGGCGTTGGCTGGCGTGACGGTGCACGCGGCGCGGGCCCTGGGGCTGCGGGATCGCGGGACTTTGGCGGTGGGACAGGTAGCCGATCTGGCGGTGTGGGACTGTGAGCATCCGGCAGAGTTGGCGTACCGCATCGGGTTCAACCCGCTATATCGCCGGATCATCGGAGGTGTCTTGTGACAGATCTGGTATTGACCCCCGGCCAAACGACACTGGCGCAATTGGCGCTGGTGTATCGGCGCGAGATGGCGGTGACGCTGAACCGTTCAGCGCGGGCGGGGGTCGAGGCTGCGGCTGCGGCGATTGCCCGGGCGGCGGCGGGGGATGTGCCGATTTATGGGGTGAATACCGGGTTTGGCAAACTCGCGTCGCTGCGGATCGCGCCCGGCGATACCGCGACGTTGCAGCGCAATCTGATCCTGTCGCACTGCTGCGGGGTGGGGCCGTCGGTGCCGCGCAGGCATGTGCGGCTGATGATGGCGCTGAAGCTGCTAAGCCTTGGGCGGGGGGCGTCGGGCGTGCGCTGGGCGTTGATCGAATTGCTGGAGGCGATGCTCGCGCGGGGGGTCACCCCGGTGGTGCCGGCGCAGGGGTCGGTGGGCGCGTCGGGCGATCTGGCACCGCTGGCGCACATGACCGCCGTTCTGATCGGGCAGGGCGAGGCGGAGGTTGAGGGCCGCGTGCTGCCGGGGGCCGAGGCGTTGGCGCAGGCGGGGTTGCAGCCGATGGCGCTGGGGCCGAAGGAAGGGTTGGCGTTCATCAACGGCACGCAATTCTCCACAGCGTTCGCGCTGGCCGGGTTGTTTGACGGGTGGCTTGCTGCGCAGGCGGCACTGGTGACTTCCGCGATGTCCACCGATGCGGTCATGGGATCAACGGCGCCGTTGCAGCAGGAAATACATGCTCTACGAGGCCATTCGGGACAGATTGAGGCGGCGGCGGTGATGCGTTCGCTACTGGAGGGGTCGGAGATCCGCGAGAGCCACCGCGAGGGGGACACTCGTGTGCAGGACCCTTATTGCATCCGCTGTCAGCCGCAAGTGACAGGCGCTGCGATGGATGTTTTGCGGATGGCGGCGGGGACGCTGGAGATCGAGGCGAATGCGGCGACCGACAATCCATTGGTGCTGACAGGGGCCGGGTTAATCGTGTCGGGCGGGAATTTTCATGCCGAACCGGTGGGCTTTGCTGCCGATATGATTGCACTGGCGCTGTCAGAGATTGGCGCGATTGCGCAGCGGCGGGTGGCGTTGATGGTGGACCCGGTGTTGTCGTTCGATCTGCCGCCTTTTTTGACGCCGAGGCCGGGGTTGAATTCGGGGTACATGATTGCCGAGGTGACGACGGCGGCGTTGATGAGCGAGAACAAGCATATCGCGATGCCGTGCGTGACGGACAGCACGCCCACCAGCGCCAATCAGGAGGACCATGTCAGCATGGCGGCCCACGGTGCGGTGCGGCTGGGGCGGATGGTCGAGAACCTGAACGTGATTCTGGGCGTCGAGGCGATGTGTGCGGCACAGGGGATCGAATTTCGCAGCCCGTTGCAGACGAGCGTACCGCTGGCGGCGGTGGTTGCGCGGTTGCGGCAAGATGTGGCGACGCTGGGCGATGACCGTTATCTGGCGCCGGATTTGGCGGCGGCAGCGAACTTGATAGGCTCGGGCGCGCTGACGGCGGCTTGTGGGCTGGACCTTCCCACCCTTTGAACCCCGGAGACTGTCATGTTTGACCGCAAGAACGCCCGCATTGTCTATCCCGCGACCGGGACGGAGATGACCTGCAAATCGTGGCAGACCGAAGCCGCGCTGCGGATGTTGATGAACAATCTGCATCCCGATGTGGCAGAAAACCCTGCCGAGTTGGTGGTTTATGGTGGGATCGGGCGGGCGGCGCGGACGTGGGGGGATTTCGACCGGATCGTGGCGACGTTGCGGGATTTGGAGTCGGACGAGACTTTGGTGGTGCAGTCGGGGCGGCCTGTGGCGGTCGTGCGGACGCATGCGGATGCGCCGAGGGTGCTGATCGCGAATTCTAATCTGGTGCCGCATTGGGCGAATTGGGACCATTTTAACGAGCTGGATCGGCGCGGTTTGATGATGTACGGGCAAATGACAGCGGGGTCGTGGATCTACATCGGCACCCAAGGGATCGTGCAGGGAACTTATGAGACGTTTGCCGAGGCCGGGCGGCAGCATTACGGCGGGTCCTTGAAGGGCCGCTGGATCTTGACGGGTGGTCTGGGCGGGATGGGCGGCGCGCAACCGTTGGCGGCGGTGATGGCGGGGGCATGTTGCCTCGCGGTGGAATGCGACGAGAGCCGGATCGATTTCAGACTGCGCACGCGGTATGTGGATGCCAAGGCGCGGACGTTGGATGAGGCTTTGGGACTGATCGCTGCGTGGACGGCGGCTGGGGAGGCGAAGTCGGTCGGGCTGTTGGGCAATGCGGCGGATGTGTTTGCGGAACTGGTGGCGCGGATGAAGGCGGGCGGGGTTCGGCCGGATATCGTGACGGATCAGACGTCGGCGCATGACCCGCTGAACGGGTATTTGCCACAAGGCTGGACAGTGGAGCAGGCGAAGGCGGCGCGGGAAAGCAATCCGAAATCGGTGGAGCTAGCGGCGCGGGCATCGATGCGGGTGCATGTGGCGGCGATGGTGGAGTTTTGGAACGCCGGGGTCCCGACACTGGATTATGGCAACAATATCAGGCAGGTGGCGAAGGACGAAGGGCTGGAGACTGCGTTTGCCTTCCCCGGTTTCGTGCCCGCCTATATTCGCCCGCTTTTTTGCAAGGGAATCGGGCCGTTTCGGTGGGTGGCGCTGTCCGGTGACCCCGAGGATATCTACAAGACCGATGCGGCGATGAAGGCGCTGTTTCCGGAAAACGATCATCTGCTCCGCTGGCTGGAGATGGCCGCCGACCGGATTGCGTTTCAGGGGCTGCCTGCGCGAATCTGCTGGATCGGGCTTGGGGATCGGCACCGGGCGGGGTTGATGTTCAACGATATGGTGGCGAGCGGCGCGTTGAAAGCGCCAATCGTGATCGGGCGGGATCATCTGGATGCGGGGTCGGTGGCGAGCCCAAACCGCGAGACGGAGAGCATGAAGGATGGCTCGGATGCGGTGTCCGACTGGCCGTTGCTGAATGCGTTGGTGAATACGGCATCGGGGGCAACCTGGGTTTCGATCCACCACGGGGGTGGCGTGGGCATGGGATTTTCGCAACATTCGGGCGTGGTGATTGTCGCGGATGGCACGCCAGAGGCGGCGCGGCGGCTGGAGCGGGTATTGTGGAACGATCCGGCGTCGGGCGTGTGGCGGCATGCGGATGCGGCGTATGAGACGGCGGTGGACTGCGCGCGCGAGCAAGGACTGCGGTTGCCGACGATTTTGGGGAACTGAGGCCGCGAAGTGTCGCGTTTCTGCGATTGGCGGGGTGTGGGCACGCTTAGGCTGTGGTGAACGCCGGAGAAAACGCATGTCCAAAGACCCGCTGCTGCAGCCCTATCAGCTGAAACACCTGACTCTGCGCAACCGGATCATGACAACCAGCCACGAGCCGGCCTACCCCGAGGATGGGATGCCGAAGGACCGTTATCGGCTGTATCATCTGGAGCGGGCGAAGGCGGGGGTTGCGCTGACCATGACGGCGGGGTCGGCGGCGGTTTCCAAGGACTCGCCGCCGGTGTTCAACAACATTCTGGCCTACAAGGACGAGGTTGTGCCGTGGATGAAACGGCTTGCCGATGACTGCCACGAGGCGGGCGCGGCGGTGATGATCCAATTGACGCACCTTGGTCGGCGGACGCGGTGGGACAAGGGGGATTGGTTGCCGGTTGTGGCGGCGGGTCCGGCGCGGGAGCCCAGCCACCGGGCGTTTCCAAAGGTGATCGAGGATTGGGACATTGCCCGGATCATCACGGACTATGCCGATGCAGCCGAACGGATGCAGGCGGCGGGGTTGGATGGGGTCGAGTTCGAATGTTACGGGCATTTGATGGATCAATTCATGTCGCCGCTGACCAATGCGCTGGGGGCTCCTTATGGCGGCAGCCTGGAAAACCGGGCGCGGTTTGCGATGGAAGTGTTGGCAGCGTGCCGGAAACGTGTGGGAGAGAAGTTTTTGCTGGGCGTGCGCTACACGGCGGATGAGACCGAAGAGGGCGGAATTTCGCCCGATGAGGGCGTGGCGATCGGGAAGATATTCCGGGATTCGGGGCTGGTCGATTTTCTGAACATCATCAAGGGGCGCATCCATACCGACCCTGCGATGACAGATGTCATTCCGATTCAGGGGATGCCTTCGGCTCCGCATCTGGATTTTGCAGGCCGTATCCGGGCTGAGGTGGGGTTGCCGACGTTCCATGCGGCGCGGATTCCGGATGTGGCGACGGCGCGGCATGCGGTGGCGTCGGGGCAGTTGGACATGGTGGGGATGACGCGGGCGCATATGGCGGACCCGCATATCGTGCGCAAGATCATCGAGGGGCGGGAAGAGGACATTCGGCCCTGTGTCGGGGCTACGTATTGTCTGGACCGGATTTATCAGGGGGGAATTGCGCTGTGCATCCATAATCCGTCCACCGGACGCGAAGCGGAGTTGCCGCATGCGGTGGAGCGGGCTTCGGTTACGCGGCGTGTGGTCGTCGTGGGGGCTGGACCTGCCGGGCTTGAGGCGGCGCGGGTGGCGGCGGAACGGGGCCACCGGGTAACAGTATTCGAGGCGGCGGCACAGGCGGGGGGGCAGGTGCGGTTGACAGCACAGACAGCGCGGCGGCGCGAGATGATCGGGATCGTGGACTGGCGGTTGGCGCAGTGTGCGGCACGGGGGGTGGAGTTCAGGTTTAACACCTGGGCCGAGGTTTCGGACGTTCTGGCCTGCGCGCCGGATGTGGTGATCGTTGCGACGGGGGGGTTGCCAGAAAAGAATATATTGAGCTTTGGAAATGAGTTGACGGTCTCGGCTTGGGATATCCTGTCGGGTGATGTAAAGCCGGGGGCCAATGTGTTGCTGTACGATGACGCCGGAGATCATACGGCGATGCAGGCGGCGCAACTGCTGGCCGAGGCGGGGGCGCGGGTCGAGGTGATGACGCCGGACCGCAGCTTTGCGCCCGATGTGATGGCGATGAATCTGGTGCCCTACATGCGGGCGTTGCAGGCACGCGATACGATTTTCACCGTGACGTGGCGGTTGCAGGGCGTGAAGCGGGACGGCAACCAGATCAGGGCGACGGTGGGGACAGATTATTCGGACGTCACGCGCACCGGGGTTTATGACCAGATCGTGGTGAATCATGGGACACAGCCGTTGGCTGAGGTGTATTTCGACCTCAAGCCGTTGTCGGTGAACCTTGGGGCGGTGGATTATGATGCGTTGATCGAAGGACGTATGCAGGGGCTGAACGGCGGGCCTGCGGGGTTTCAGGTGTTCCGGATCGGCGATGCGGTCGAGGCGCGCAACACCCATGCGGCGATTTACGATGCCCTGCGGTTGGTGCGGGCGATCTAGCGTTTCAGCCAGATGGCGGTGTCGCCGATCTTGATCACAAACGCTGCGTGGGCGGCGGATTCTTCAGGGGTCACACGGAGTGCCAGCGGGATCGGGCGAGGGCGAGGGCGCCAGATTTCGGTCTGGTCCGCCTCGCGGCTGCTGCGTTGTTGTTCTGGGGACAGGCCGAAGTCGGGTTGCCGACCACCGACCAGTTCAAGATAAACCTCGGCTAGGATTTCACTGTCGAGCAGGGCACCGTGTTTTTCGCGGCCCGAGTTGTCGACCCCGAATCGGCGGCAGAGCGCGTCGAGCGACGCCGGAGAGCCTGGGAATTTTCTTCGCGCAATTAACAAGGTGTCGGTAGCGCGGCTGTTGAGCAAAGGGGCATGGCCCGCGCGGGTCAACTCGGCGTTCAGAAATTTCATGTCGAAGGCGGCGTTGTGGATGACAAGTTGCGCGTCGGCGATGAAGGTCAGAAAATCGGCGGCAACGGCTGCAAACAGAGGTTTGTCACGCAGGAAATCGTCGCCCAGACCGTGCACCTCGAACGCTTCGTGGGGCATTGATCGTTGGGGGTTCAGGTATTGATGATAGGTGCGGCCCGTCGGCAGGTGGTTGAACAGCTCGACCGCGCCGATTTCGACGATGCGGTCGCCAGTGGCGGGGTCCAGGCCGGTGGTTTCGGTGTCGAGAACGATTTCACGCATGGCGGGCTCGGATATGGGCAATCAGGGCTATGACATAGGCGCGGGTGGAGTCGAAGGACAGGGTTTCTACGATGTGGGTGGCAAGATTTCGTTTTTGCGCATCAGGCATCTGGCGGGTGCGCAGGGTTTCGAACTGCTGTTCGGTCATGCCGGGGCGGGCGAGGACGCGGGCGCGCTGCAGGCAGGCGGGCGCGGTGACGAGAAGGGTCGCATCCATCTGACCTTCGGTGCCTTTTTCGAAAAGCAGGGGGATGTCGAAGATCATGATGTCGGCGGGGGCGCTGGCAAGGAACCGGGTTCGATCGGCAGCGACGAGCGGGTGGATAAGGGATTCAAGCAGCGGCAAGGTGCCCGGGTCGTGGGCGATACGCGATTTCAGCGCGATGCGGTCAACGGTGCCGTCAAAGACAGCCTCGGGGAAGTGGGGGGCAAGCGCGCTGGCTGCGGCACCGCCCCGCGCATAAAGGCGGTGGACAACGGCGTCTGCGTCCCAGACGGACAAACCTTCATCGGCGAAAAAGCCTGCGGTGGTGGATTTACCCATTCCGATGGAGCCGGTCAGCCCAAGGCGGAACGCCGTCATGCGGACAGGACGGCGGCGCGGGTGGCGTCGTCCACTTCGGGACGGTGCCCGAACCAGCGTTCGAACCCCGGAGCGGCTTGGTGCAGCAGCATTCCAAGGCCATCGACGACGTGGCACCTTTGTTCTTCAGCCTCGATCAGGAATTGGGTTTTCAGCGGGGTATACACCAGATCGGTGACCAGCGTGCCGGGCGCGAGCGCTTCGAGAGGCACGCGGAATTGGGGTTTGCCAGTCATGCCGAGCGAAGTGGTGTTCACCACCACGGCGGCACCGTCGATCATGTTGGCGGCCTGCACCCAGTCGTGGACCACGACTTTGGCCCCGAAATCTGATCGCAACGCCTCGGCCCTGGGTCTGGTGCGGTTGGCGAGACGGACCTGGGGCACACCGACCTCGATCAGGGCGGCAATGACGGCGCGGGCGGCGCCGCCTGCGCCAAACACCGCGGCGGGGCCTGCGGCGGGTTGCCAGTTCGGGGCGTGCTGGCGAAGATTGGCCATGAATCCCGAGCCGTCGGTATTATCGGCATGGATGCGGCCATCCTTGCGAAAAATCAACGTATTGGCAGCGCCGATCAAGGCTGCGCGGTCGGTGACGACATCGGCCAGCGCCAGCACGGTTTCCTTGTGGGGAATAGTGACGTTCAGGCCGACGAAGCCAAAGCGCGGCAACATTTCGAGCGCCTGTTTCAGGTCGGATTGCGAAATATCCATCGGGATATAGTGGCCCTTGATGCCATAGCGGCGCAGCCAATAGCTGTGCAGCGCGGGCGAGCGGCTGTGCGCGATCGGTTGGCCGATCACCCCGGCCAGGGGAATTTTTGGCAGGCCAGTCATGCCGGGATGAACCCCCGTTGTGCGAGATAGCCGAGAAGCGGCAGCAAAGGCAGGCCGAGGACGGTGAAATAGTCGCCCTCGATGCGTTCAAACAGCCGCGCACCTTCTGATTCGAGTTTGTAGCCGCCGACAGTATCTGCAATGTCGGGCCAGTTGCGGGCCAGATAGTCGTCGAGATAGCCGTTCGAAAAGTTTCGCATCGTCAACCGCACTTCTCCCACATGGCGCCAGACGGGTTCCCCCGCATCATATAGCACAAGCGCCGACAAAAGCCGGTGGGTCTGGCCGCGAAGACCGCAAAGCTGTGCCCGCGCGGCATCAGCGCAGTCGGGTTTACCCCACGCCGCCCCGTTGACATCGAGCACCTGATCGCAGCCGAGCACCAGCTCTGTCGGTTCTCGATCGGCAAGTTTGCGGGCCTTCATCTCGGCCAGCGCATCGGCAATATCGCGGGAGGAGGCACCATCGTCGACAAGCGCGTCGCGCAGAGCCACCTCGTCAAGCCGGACGGCGGTAGCGGTCACGGTGAGCCCGGCAGCCTGCAGAAGCTGCAAACGGATGAGGGAGGCAGAGGCAAGGCGGAGCGGGCGGGGTGTGGGCAGAGGTGTGGACAATCCGGTTTTGTTCCTGAAGGCGCATTTCGGGATAAGAGCAGTTGCCCAAGCATGGGTCGGGTTTCACCTCGGCTTGTCAAGAATGGACGTGCATTTTCCACAAGGGTATAGCGGCAGCGTTGCAGTGTGGACAGATCGGGTCATCCGTAGGCTGGGGACAAAACAGGTCTGGCCGTGCTACAGGGGTCAAAGCGATGAAAGTGAATGTTTTTCCGGTAGATGGCCGACGGGTTTTGATGATCGGTCCACAAGTCGGGTGTTGTGGATGAAACTGGGGGTGGATGCGACAATCCTGTTGTCCCCAGCCCCTGCTACAACATCTATTCTTTAAATATTCTTTCTTTAAGAAGAAGGTGAACGAGGAGAGCGAAATGAGTGATCTGTTGTCGTCGGTGTATCTTTGGGTCCTGGCCTTTCATGTGATAGCGGTAATTGCGTGGATGGCAGGGTTGTTTTACCTGCCACGATTGTTCGTCTATCACACCGAAGAGGTGCAGGGCGGCACACCCACCGATGCGATGTTTCAAAAGATGGAGCGGTTGCTGTTGAAGGCGATCATGAACCCGTCGATGATTGTGACCTGGGTTTTGGGGCTGGCTTTGGTGTGGACGCCGGGGATCGTGGATTGGTCGGAGGTCTGGCCCTGGACCAAGGCGGTGTCGGTGCTGGCGATGACGTGGTTCCACATGTGGCTGGGGGGGCGGCGGAAGGATTTTGTAGCTGGTCAGAACAAGCTGACCGGGCGGCAGTATCGGTTGATGAACGAGGTGCCGACTGTGCTGTTGGTGGTGATAGTGCTGTCGGTGATCGTGAAGTTCTGACATCTGCTGCGGTGAGACATTGACTTGACGGGATGTCGGGCATATCAACCAAGTCTTGGTCGTCCGACCTCTTGCATTCCCCTGCCATACATGTTGATGTGGACCCGGTGGTCTGCATGACTAAGGATATATCTGCTATGACCGTTGAACAGTTGAATCTTGCCGAACTCAAAGCCAAGACGCCTGCCGAATTGCTGGCGATGGCCGAGGAGTGGGAGATCGAGAACGCGCCCAGCATGCGCAAGGGCGAGATGATGTTCTCGATCCTGAAGGAGCACGCCGAAGAAGGCTGGGAGATCGGTGGCGACGGTGTTCTGGAGGTGTTGCAGGACGGGTTCGGATTTTTGCGCTCGCCGTCGGCCAACTATCTGTCGGGACCGGATGACATTTATGTAAGCCTCGAGATGATCAGGCAGTTTTCGTTGCGCACCGGTGATACGATAGAGGGAACCATGCAGGCGCCCCGCGAGAATGAGCGGTATTTCTCTTTGACCAAGGCCACGCGGATCAATTTCGACGATCCGGAGCAGGCGCGTCACAAGGTACATTTCGACAACCTGACGCCGCTTTATCCGGATGAGCGGTTCAAGATGGAAGTCGAGGATCCGACGATCAAGGATCGCTCGGCGCGGATCATCGATCTGGTAGCGCCGATCGGCAAGGGGCAGCGAGGATTGATCGTGGCCCCGCCGCGGACCGGCAAGACAGTGTTGTTGCAAAATATTGCCAATTCAATCGCGGTCAATCATCCGGAATGTTATCTGATCGTGTTGCTGATCGACGAGCGGCCGGAGGAAGTGACCGACATGCAACGCACGGTCAAGGGGGAGGTTGTCGCGTCGACCTTCGACGAGCCTGCGACCCGTCACGTTGCGGTGGCGGAAATGGTGATCGAAAAGGCCAAACGGCTGGTCGAGCACAAGCGGGATGTGGTGATTCTGTTGGACAGCATCACCCGTCTGGGACGGGCGTTCAACACGGTGGTGCCGTCGTCGGGCAAGGTGTTGACCGGCGGTGTCGATGCCAACGCGCTGCAGCGGCCGAAGCGGTTCTTCGGGGCAGCGCGGAATATCGAAGAAGGTGGGTCGCTGACGATCATTGCGACAGCGCTGATCGATACGGGAAGTCGGATGGACGAGGTTATCTTTGAGGAATTCAAGGGAACCGGCAACAGTGAGATCGTGCTGGACCGCAAGGTAGCGGACAAGCGGGTGTTCCCGGCCATTGACATCACCAAATCCGGGACGCGGAAAGAGGATCTGCTGGTTGAGAAGGCCGATCTGTCAAAGATGTATGTGTTGCGGCGCATCCTGAACCCTATGGGCACGACGGATGCTATCGAGTTCTTGTTGGCGAAGCTGCGGCAGACCAAGACCAACGGTGAATTCTTCGAGTCGATGAACAGCTAAGCAGTGCTGAGGCAGTCGGAGATGGAGACGGTGTACGCTCTGGCGACGGCGCGCGGCAAGGCTGGCGTGGCCGTGATCCGGTTGTCTGGGCCGCTGGCGCATGCCGCGGTTGCTGCACTGTGCGGGGGGTTGCCTGCGATGCGTCAAGCAGGACTACGGCAGCTGGTGTGGCAAGGCGAGGTGCTGGACGACGCGCTGGTGCTGCTGTTCGCGGAAGGGGCAAGTTTTACCGGAGAGGCCGTGGCGGAGTTGCAGCTTCATGGGTCGGTTGCGGTCGTCGCGGCCGTTTTGCGCGCGCTTGGAGATCAGCCGGGGCTGCGGATGGCGGGTCCGGGGGAGTTTACCTGGCGGGCGTTGGAAAACGGGTTGCTGGATATAGCACAGGTCGAGGGGCTGGCCGATTTGATCGAGGCCGAGACGGAAGCCCAGCGACGACAGGCGCAGCGGGTGCTGTCGGGTGCGATAGGCATTAGGGCAGACGGCTGGCGCAAACGGTTGATTCGGGCGGGCGCGCTGATCGAGGCGTCGATTGATTTCGTCGAGGAAGATGTGCCAGTCGATGTGCGGCCCGAGGTCGTGGTGCTGCTGGACGGGCTGCTGGTGGATTTACGGAACGAAGTGGCAGGGAGCCATGTGGCCGAACGGGTTCGCGACGGGTTTGAAGTGGCCATCGTTGGTGCGCCGAATGTCGGAAAGTCCACACTTTTAAATGTGCTGGCAGGGCGGGAAGCGGCGATAACCTCGACTTTGGCCGGGACCACACGGGATGTGATCGAGGTGCGGATGGATCTGATGGGTCTGCCGGTGACGATTCTGGACACGGCAGGATTGCGCGAGGCTGGGGACGATGTCGAGCGGATCGGCATCAGTCGCGGCCTTGAACGTGCGCGCGCGGCGGATTTGCGCGTATTTCTGCGGGATCAGCACGGCGAAAGCCTCGGTCTTGAACCACGCTTGGGTGATATAGAGGTCTGGGCGAAGGGCGATTTGCGCGCGAATGTAAGTTCGGAGGCTGTGCTGTCGGTATCCGGGTTGACGGGGGTGGGCGTCGAGAAGTTGGTGGAGCGGATCGTAGCCGAGTTGCAGGACCGTGTTTTGTCAGCAGGGGTAACAACGCGGGCACGGCATCGTGCGGCGCTGAATGCTGCAGTCGACGCTATGGAATCGGCGCAAGCTGAGATATGCAAGGGATCGGGCCGTATCGAGTTGGCGGCGGCAGATTTGTGGACGGCAATACGGGCGCTGGATGTGCTGGTGGGTCGCCTGGATGTGGAAAGCTTTCTGGACGAAATATTTGCAAGTTTTTGCATTGGGAAGTGAAATCGGCCGGAAGTGAAATCGGCAGAAAGTGGAGATGTTTCACGTGAAACATTATGATGTGGTCGTGATTGGCGGAGGTCATGCCGGTGCCGAGGCTGCGGCTGCGGCTGCGCGGTGCGGATCGCAGGTGGCATTGATCACCCTGCGTCGCGCCGGGATTGGCGTGATGTCCTGCAATCCGGCGATTGGCGGTTTGGGCAAGGGCCATCTGGTGCGCGAGATCGACGCGCTGGACGGTCTGATGGGCCGGGCAGCGGATGAGGCAGGCATTCAATTTCGATTGCTGAACCGACGCAAAGGGCCGGCAGTACAGGGGCCGCGCGCCCAGGCGGATCGGAAGCTGTATCGGGAAGCGATCTTGCGGCTGCTTGTCGGTTGTTCAGGTGTGGACATTCTTGAAGGTGAGGTCGTCGATCTGATCGTCGAGCAAGGCGAAGTGCGCGGCGTGGTCATGGCCGAAGGGGCGTCTTTGCGAGCTATGGCAGTTGTACTGACCGCAGGAACCTTTCTCAACGGCATCATGCATATCGGGGATCAACGGCGCGGTGGCGGGCGGGTCGGGGATTCGGCGTCCGTGCGACTGGGTGATCGGCTGGCTAGTCTGGATTTGGCGCGAGGTCGGCTGAAGACGGGAACGCCGCCTCGACTGGATGGGCGGACGATCGACTGGGCAAAGCTTGAAATGCAACCGGGTGATGTCAAGCCGGTGATGTTTTCATTCCTGAACCACAAGCCGGCAGCGAGGCAGATCTCATGTGGGATTACAGAAACCAATCCGGCGACGCATGAGATTGTGCGGGATAACCTGCACCGCTCGGCTATGTATGGTGGGCATATAGAGGGGGTCGGGCCGAGATATTGCCCATCCATCGAGGACAAGGTAGTTCGCTTTGCCGAGAAATCCGGCCATCAGGTATTTCTGGAACCGGAAGGTCTGGACGATCACACTGTCTATCCCAATGGGATTTCGACGTCGCTGCCGGCTGAGGTTCAAACTGATTACGTTCGGACCATTGCCGGTCTGGAATCGGTGATTATCCTGCAACCCGGCTATGCGATCGAGTACGACTATTTTGACCCGCGCGGTTTGACGCCCGAACTGCAGGTCCGCAACTTGCCCGGGCTATTCTTTGCAGGTCAGATAAATGGGACTACCGGGTATGAAGAGGCCGCGGCGCAGGGCTTACTGGCTGGTGCGAATGCTGCGGCCCGGGCTTTGGACAAGGCGCCGCTGACCTTGCACCGATCAGACAGTTACATCGGCGTCATGGTAGATGATCTGGTATCGCGCGGTGTCACAGAACCTTACCGGATGTTCACATCGCGCGCCGAGTTTCGTCTGACGTTGCGCGCGGACAACGCGGATCAGCGGCTGACGCCGAACGGGATCGAGGCGGGACTGGTCTCGCGCGATCGGGAGAAAGTGTTTGAAACAAAGCAGCAGGGCCTGCAGGCCGCTCGCTCTCGACTGGAGGGGCAGGTGCTTGGTTCGGCGGCGTTGCGGTCTGTGGGCCTGACGGTTGGTGATGATGGCTCGCGGCGATCGGCATTTGACGTGCTTGCATTTCCGGGCGTGACAATCGAGCTGTTGCTTCCATTGGTCCCGGGACTGGAGGACGTTGAGCCAGGGCTGTGCGCACAGATCGCTATCGAGGCGCTGTATGCGCCGTATCTGGACCGGCAGGCGTCCGAGATTGCCTTGCTGCGCCGGGGCGATGAAACGGCCATTCATTCCTCGTTCGATTATGACAGCATTGCCGGGCTGTCGAACGAGTTGCGCACCAAGTTGCAGAAAATGCGACCGGAAACCTTGGAACGGGCTGGGCGAATCGAGGGGATGACGCCAGCGGCGCTGATGTTGGTTCTGGCGCATGTGCGCAAGGCGAAAAAACGGCGGGCGGTATCTTGATCGGAGCGGATGGTATAGTGATACCGGACTGGCTGGATGTTTCACGTGAAACAGTAGCGCTTCTGGAGCAGTTCGTCGAGCTGATTGAAAAGTGGAATCCGACGATAAATCTGGTCTCCCGACGGTCGATGTCAGAGCTTTGGGAGAGGCACGTGCTTGATTCTGCACAATTGTTTTCACTGATCCCGACCGGGGCTCGGCATCTGGTCGATCTGGGCAGCGGTGGAGGTTTTCCAGGGGTTGTTCTGGCCATCATGGCGCGAGACGTTTTGCCGGAGTTGCGGTTCACGCTGGTGGAGGCAGATCAACGTAAGGCCACGTTTTTGTCAGAAGTGGTGCGGCGCCTATCTTTAAACTGCATCGTTGCGGCGCACAGGATCGAGGTATTGGCCCCACAGAACGCAGATGTTGTGACGGCGCGCGCCCTTGCTCCATTGACGACCCTTTGCGGGCAAGTGCATCGGCACTTGGGCCCTGATGGCACAGCCCTGATAGCAAAGGGGGAAAAGGTGGACGCTGAACTGGCCGAAACTGGTACGGTATGGGCCTTTCAAGTGACCAGGTTTGCAAGCAAATTGGACCCGAATGCCGCTGTTCTTGCGATAACAGGTCTGCGGCATGTCTGATCCCACCCGTACCAGCGCACCGCGCATCATTGCGGTGACCAATCAGAAAGGCGGTGTTGGCAAGACAACGACGGCGATCAACCTTGCGGCAGGTCTGGTCGAGCGGGGCGCGAGGGTTTTGCTGGTGGATCTTGATCCGCAAGGCAACGCCTCCACTGGGCTGGGAATTGCGGCAGAAGATCGCAAGATCACGACTTATGATCTATTGGTCGACGAGACACCGCTGACCGATGTCATCTTGAAGACTTCGATTAGCGGATTGCTGATTTGTCCTGCCAATTCTGATCTTGCATCGGCAGACATGGAACTGATCTCGAATGAAAAGCGCAGTTTCTTGCTGCATGATGCGCTACGCCAGCCAGCGATCGATGCGTTCGAACTGGATTTTATCCTGATCGACTGTCCACCGTCGCTTAATCTGCTGACGGTGAACGCGCTGGTGGCAAGCCACTCGGTCTTGGTTCCGCTGCAGGCAGAGTTTTTTGCCCTCGAAGGTCTATCGCAACTGATGTTGACCTTGCGCGATGTGCGTCAAGCCGCAAACCCGAATCTGCGGATCGAAGGCGTGGTTATGACGATGGTGGACGGTCGGAATCGGCTGTCGCAACAGGTGGAAACCGATGCCCGGGCAACCTTGGGTGCGTTGGTGTTTCAGACCACGGTGCCGCGTAACGTACGAGTAAGCGAGGCCCCGTCCTTTGCGCAGCCCGTTCTCAGCTACGACAGTCAGTCCAAGGGAAGCGAGGCCTATCGCAGTCTTGCGGCGGAAATTATCGCGCGTCACCCAATCATCCGCCGTCGAGAGGAAACCGTCACCTGATGGAAAAGAAACCGGAACGCCGCGGCTTGGGGCGGGGCCTCTCTGCCCTGATGTCAGACGTCAAGCTGGACACCGCAGAACAGCCTTCAAGCCGACAGAACGATTCTATTGTTCCAGTTGAAAAAATCATCCCCAATCCCAGCCAGCCACGGCGGGATTTTGCACCTGCTGCGCTGGAGGAGCTTGCAAATTCTCTGCGCCAGAAGGGCGTCATCCAGCCGCTGATCGTAAGGGCGATCGCCGGTGGTGACACCTACGAAATCGTGGCGGGCGAGCGGCGCTGGCGCGCGGCGCAACTCGCGGGTCTGCACCATCTTCCGGTCATCGTGCGCGAGTTCGATGATTCAGAAGTGATCGAAATCGCAATCATCGAGAACATTCAGCGTGCAGATCTAAATGCCATCGAAGAGGCACTGGCCTATCGGCAGTTGATGGACCGCTTTGGTCACACTCAAGAAAAACTCGCTGAAGCCCTGTCGCGAAGCCGAAGCCACATCGCCAATCTGTTGCGGCTCTTGTCACTGCCTACAGATGTTCAGGCGCGGGTCCGCGACGGGAGTTTGTCGGCGGGTCATGCGCGGGCTTTGATCCCGAGCAGTAATCCGTCTGAGCTGGCGCGTCAGGTCGTCAACCGAGGATTGTCGGTTCGCGAAACCGAAAAGTTGATGAAGGAAGCCGCCGAATCGAAATTCAAGGATCGCGGCAGCAAACCTGGCAAGTCCGAGAAAGACGCAGATACCCGCGCATTGGAGGCTGACCTTTCTGCAAATCTGAACATGTTGGTGAAAATCGAACACTTTCCGGGGGTTGATGGAGGGCAAGTGACCATTCGATATCGGACACTCGAAGATCTGGATTTGCTGTGTACGGCACTATCGCTGATCCCACGCGATTTGGCGGTGTAACGTCGCCTTATACCAAAGCCCGCAAGACACCGTTCAACACGAGTCGCCCGGCGGGCGTTGTGCTGAGCCGGTCGCCCGTGATCTCGATAAGGCCAAGATCATCCAACGGTTGAAGTCTCGAGACGGGCAGTCGGCTACCTGACATTGACGCCAATCTGCCGAGTGAGATGCCATCCGTCAGTCGCAGCCCCATCAGCAGATACTCTTGCGCGCGATCCTCTCCGGTCAGCGCGGTCGGAGCCAAAGACCCCGTGCCAGATTGTTCTACCGCAGTCAGCCACGCCCCTGGCGCGCTGTGACATTCTGTTGCCCACCGCGTCCCGGACAGCGTCAATCGACCGTGAGCCCCAGGGCCGATGCCGGCGTAGTCGCCGCCGCGCCAGTAAATCAGGTTGTGGCGCGACTCGGATCCGGGCAGCGCGTGATTTGACACTTCGTAGGCGTGCAGCCCGGCAACACCGCAGATCTGTTGCGTCAGATCATAGAGATCGGCACCCAGATCCTCGCTGGGCAACCCAAGCAATCCGCCTTTCGCAAAGCGGTCGCCAAAGGCGGTGCCGGGTTCGATGGTCAGTTGATAAAGCGACAGGTGGTCAATTGCCATCGCCAGGGCCCGCTTCAACTCGGCGCTCCATTCTGCTGCTGTCTGGTCCTGGCGCCCGTAAATCAGGTCGAAACTGACCCGGTCGAAAAGACCCCGCGCAACATGAAAGGCTTTTTGTGCGTCGGCTACGGAATGTAACCTCCCCAACCTGCGCAGATCGGCATCGTTCAGCGCTTGGATGCCCATTGAAATTCGGCTTACGCCTGCCTCTTTGTAGGCCTGAAATCGGCCGGCCTCTACAGACCCCGGGTTGGCCTCCAGCGTGACTTCCGGACAGTTTACCGTGCGCCAAGTTGCCGTGATCCGGTCAACCACGGCAGCCACGAGGTCGGGATCCATCAAGGACGGGGTTCCGCCGCCAAAGAACACGGTTTGAAGGACCCGGCCTTGGGTCAGCGCTCCGATCCGGTCAATTTCAGCCAAATAGGCCCGGGCCCACCGTTTTTGGTCAATGACGCTCGCGACATGGCTATTGAAATCGCAGTACGGGCATTTGGACTGACAAAACGGCCAATGGATATACAGGCCGAAGCCGCCATGTTGCCAGTCCTCCATTGTCGCTCCCTGTTATCTGCCGTTCAGCCCTTGAACGCGGTCACTTCAATCTCGACCAGCATCTCCGGACGAATCAGTCCTGCTATCACCATCGTCGCCGCCGGACTCACCGCACCCAACACATCGCCCAGCACCCGCGCAAGATCTGCAACCAGATCAGCAGACACCACGGTGTACTGCACTCGCACGATGTCATTCCGGGCAAATCCAGCCTGCTGCAAGACATCATCGATCGTAGCAAAGCAATTTCGCGCCTGATCGGTTACGCTGTTGGGCATCTCCATCGTTGTGTAATCATAGCCGGTCACGCCAGAGATGAAACACCAGCCTCCTTTGACCACAGCGCGGCTGTAGCCCAGCGTTGTTTCGAAAACCGTTCCTGTCGATATATGTTTCACGTGAAACATCCCCCCACAAATTTGGCAAATGCCGACCCACGGTGACTGATACGATTTTTTTCCCAACGATCCATCTCACCGCAGGTGATCCCATGCCCATCCGGTTGAAACATCGGATCGAATCCGTGGCCTTGATCCCCGCGAATCGGCCATACCACTTGCCCCTGCATCTCTCCCTCAAAGACCAGATCGCGGCCATCGGGCCAGGCCAGCACCAAAGTGCAGCGAAACTGCGCGCGCCGGGGTGCCGGGGTATTGGCCGCTTCCAAGCTATTCCAAACCCGCCCCATCGCCATAACAAAATCGCGCCCAGTCGGGGTTTCTGCCCAATCCGCGGTATAAACGCCCGGCGCCCCGCCCAAAGCATCGACACACAAGCCAGAATCGTCGGCCAATGCGGCAAACCCACTGGCGCGTGCGGCGGCATGGGCCTTCAGCCTTGCATTGCCGACAAAGCTGTCTTCGGTCTCGTCCGGTTCGGCCAACTCAAGCTCGGCAGCCGACCGCAGAGTAACCGGATAGGGCCGCAGCAGGTCTGAGATTTCCTCAAGCTTGCCGCGATTGTGAGTGGCGATGACCAGCGTGTTTTCCGGAAGGATAATCATCAGCCCAGCCCAAGCGCGGCCTTTTGTGCCGCGACCAGCAAGGAAGACCCGGCTTCAGCCAGATCCAGAAGCCCCAGCATCTCTGCCCGCGAAAAGGTGGCGCCTTCGGCAGACATCTGGACCTCGATCATCCGGCCGCGTCCGGTCAGAATGAAATTTCCATCGGTCCCCGCCGCTGAATCCTCGGCATAGTCCAGATCCAGAATCTGTTGACCGGCATAAATCCCGCAAGACACGGCCGCCACATGGTCGATCATCGGGTCGCTGACAATCGCTCTGGATTTAAGCAATGCGTTACAGGCAACACGCAACGCCACCCAACCGCCGGTGATCGAGGCGCAACGGGTGCCCCCATCAGCCTGCAGCACGTCACAATCGATCACGATTTGCCGCTCGCCCAATGCCGACCGATCGACACCAGCCCGCAACGCTCGCCCGATAAGGCGCTGAATTTCCTGCGTCCGCCCGGATTGCTTGCCCGACGCAGCCTCACGCCGATTGCGCGAATGGGTCGCCCGCGGCAGCATCCCGTATTCCGCCGTCACCCAGCCAAGCCCCGTCCCCTTCAGGAACGGAGGAGCTTTCTCCTCGATGGTCGCCGAGCATAGCACATGCGTCTCACCCATCTTGATCAGACAGGAGCCTTCTGCATGCTTCATCACGCCGATTTCAATGGAAACACGGCGCATTTCGTCCAACTGACGGCCAGAGGGTCGCATATGATCATCCTTGCTGTTGTTGCAGGCAGATACGCAACCCGAAGGCCAAGATGCAACCCCATCCCGCGCAACAAACCCCGATTGACGCCCGCCCCCGCCCGCCGCTAAGCTGCAAGGCTATTGGATTTTACACATGACGGACGCATCCACCCTGTTGTCAGAGATGAGCGACCGCTCGCGCGAAGTGTTTCGCCGTGTGGTGGAAAGCTACCTCAGCTCTGGCGATCCTGTCGGCTCGCGCACTTTGACGCGCAGCATGTCGGAAAAACTGTCGGCCGCCACCATCCGCAACGTCATGCAGGACCTTGAATACCTCGGCTTGCTTGATAGCCCGCATGTCTCGGCGGGACGCATTCCGACGCAGCGTGGCCTGCGAATGTTCGTGGACGGCCTGCTGGAGGTTGGCACGGTCGAGGATGCCGACCGCGAGAAGATCGACGCCACCCGCGGATCGAACGATCAAGACGTCACGGCGCTGTTGGATCAGGTGGGAGCCACGCTTTCGGGCATCACGCGGGGGGCCAGCCTTGTTCTCGCCCCTAAAACCGAGGCACCAATTCGCCACATCGAATTTGTCAGCTTGTCACCTGACCGCGCGCTGGTTGTTCTGGTGCTGGCCGACGGACAGGTGGAAAATCGCCTGTTTACCCCACCCCCCGGCCAGACCCCGTCCTCGATGCGCGAGGCGGCAAATTTTTTGAACGCACTGGCCGAGGGCAAGACGCTGTCCGACCTGCGCCGCACCATTACCGGCGATATCGCGGCCCGCCGGATGGAAATCGATTCGCTTGCGACGGCACTGGTCGAAAGCGGCCTCGCTGTTTGGGAAAACGGTGGCGAACGGTCCGAGCGGCTGATCGTCCGCGGTCGGGCCAACCTGATAGATGATGCCGGCGATTCGGCGCAACTGGACCGCATCCGCACGCTGTTCGACGACCTCGAACGCAAGCGCGATATAGCCGATTTCCTCGAATTGACGGAAACCGGCGAAGGTGTACGTATTTTTATCGGGTCCGAGAACAAGCTTTTCTCACTTTCGGGTTCCTCTCTGGTGGTCTCTCCCTATATGAACGCTGATCGAAAGATCATCGGCGCGGTGGGCGTGATCGGACCGACCCGGCTGAACTATGGCCGTATCGTGCCGATCGTGAACTACACCGCGCAACTTGTCGGTCGGATCGTGTCCGAGCGCGGCAAAGGATGATGCGGACAGCAAAAGGAAGCCGCCATGGCGCAAGACACCCTCCCGCCCAACGACGGGCCCGACCTGGAAGACTTCGAAGAGTTCATCTCGGCCGAAGACCTCGAATCGCTGCGTGCAGAACGTGACGACCTGCGCGATCGCTTCATGCGCGCGTTGGCGGATGCAGAAAATGCCCGCAAGCGCAGCGACCGCGACCGCCGCGAGGCCGAGCAGTACGGCGGCTCGAAGCTCGCCCGCGACCTGCTTCCGGTCTATGACAATCTCAAGCGTGCGCTGGATGCGGTGCCAGACGAGATCCGCGCCCAAGCCACTGCGTTGATCGAAGGTGTGGACCTCACCCTGCGCGAGCTGACCAATGTGATGACCAAGCACGGCGTCAAACCGATCTCGCCTGCGGTGGGGGATGTTTTTGATCCGCAACTGCACTCTGCCATGTTCGAGGCCGCGCTGCCTGGCACCAAGGCCGGTCAGATCATTCAGGTGATGACCGAAGGCTTCATGCTGCACGACCGCCTGCTGCGCCCGGCTCAGGTCGGCGTATCATCGAATACTCACGGCTGATCGTGGGATATCGTTTGGGGGGTTGCCCCCCCCAAACTTCGTCCGACGGTTGGACGAATGACAAGACGCGAAACGTACCCTAAGGCTTGAGCTTCTCGCGCAGTTCATACACCAGCTTCAAGGCCTCCATTGGCGTCAACTCGTCCTGCAAAACATCACGCAACCGCGCCTCGACCGCCGAAGACGCAAACGCGGCTTTCGCAACGACAGGTGTTGCCCGGAACAACGGCAGATCGTCGATCAAGGTCTTCTGTCGGGCGCCTGACCGTTCGCCCTGCTCCAGCGCCTCCAGCACCTGCTTGGCCCGCTCGATCACCAGTGCAGGAAGCCCGGCCAGCCGCGCCACCTGCACGCCATAGCTGCGATCGGCGGCACCCATGCGCACTTCGTGCAGGAATATCACATCGCCGTCCCATTCCCGCACCGCGACCGTGGCATTGTGGACCCCTGCAAGTCTTCCGGCCACCGCCGTCATCTCGTGATAATGGGTGGCGAACAGCGTACGGCAACGGTTCACATCATGCAGATGTTCCAATACCGCCCAGGCAATAGACAATCCGTCATAAGTCGCAGTCCCCCGCCCTATTTCATCCAGAATGACCAGCGCGCGGTCGTCAGCCTGATTCAAAATCGCCGCGGTCTCGACCATTTCCACCATGAAGGTTGATCGACCCCGCGCCAGATCGTCCGAGGCACCGACTCGGCTGTACAACTGACTGACTACACCGATTTGCGCCACCGTTGCCGGTACAAACGACCCAGCTTGCGCCAGCAGAGCGATCAGCGCGTTCTGACGCAGAAACGTCGATTTTCCTCCCATGTTCGGCCCGGTCAGCAGCCAGATCGCGGCGGTCACTCCGGCGCTCAGGGCGCAGTCATTTCCGACAAAGCTACCCCCAGCCCGACGTAGCGCTTCTTCCACAACCGGATGCCGCCCGCCTTCAACGGAAAACCGCGTCGATCCATCTACCAGCGGTTCGACCCAACCCCCGCTGATCGCAAGATCGGCCAGCGCACTCTGCAGGTCCAGTTCTGCCAACCCGCGGGCCGTGACCGAAATCGCCGCAGCGCTGTTCAGAATTTCGGCTCTAAACGCCGCATAGTGACGTTTTTCAATCTCTAATGCGTGGTTTCCAGCGTTCAGGATACGGGTTTCCATTTCCGATAGTGGCAGCGTCGTGAACCGCACCTGTCCAGCCGTTGTCTGCCGATGTATGAAGGTTTCCGACAGCGGCTTGGATAGCATCCGTTCTGCATGCAACGCCGTGGTTTCAATGAAATAGCCCAGTACGTTGTTGTGCTTGATTTTAAGACTCGAAATGCCGCTCAGAGCCGCATATTCCACCTGCATCGCTGCGATGACCCCACGTCCTTCGTCGCGCAGGCGGCGGGTTTCGTCCAGTTCGGCGTCAAATTCCGTTGCCACAAAACCGCCGTCCCGCGCCAATATGGGCGGCTCCGCCACTAGCGCCCGGTCCAGCAAGTCGATCAATGTCCCATGACCGCGCAGACTGGCCATCGCCTCTCCCAGAATGGGCGGCAATTCATCGCCCGTGATGCCTTCGGCCTGCGCCAGCCCAGCTCGGATAGCGGCAAGATCGCGTGGTCCGCCCCGGTCCAGCGCCAGTCGCGACAGCGCACGGTCAAGATCGGGCACCCGGCGCAGCGCAGACCTGAGGTGTTCACGAAAGCGGCTCTGTTCCACCAAAAACCGGACCGCTTCCAGCCGGGAACGGATCAATGCCACATCCATGGACGGTGCCGACAGCCGTCGTTCCAGCAGTCGCGCTCCAGACGCGGTGACAGTCCGGTCGACGACCGACAGTAGCGACCCATCACGTCCGCCCGTCATCACAACGGTGATCTCCAGATTTCGGCGCGTTGCAGCGTCGATCTGCATTGCCCCGCCTGCGCGTTCGCGTTGCGGCGGTTGCAACAGAGGCATTTGGCCGCGCTGGGTCAGGTCGAGATAGTCCACCAGCGCGCCCAAAGCCGAAATCTCGGCCCGCCCGAACCCGCCAAAACTTTCCAGCGTCGCCACACCCCACAGTGCGCAAAGCCGCGCCTCGGCTCCCGTGGAATCGAAGCTGCCGCGCGACAGGGCTGTGACGGCTGCTCCGATATCCGCGACCACCGGAGAGATCTCTCGTTCTCGCGTCTCGGATAGCAGCACCTCGCGTGGGGCCAGCCGGGCCAGTTCTGCTCCAAGCCGCACCAGAGGGCAGTCCATTACCCGCAACTCGCCCGTCGAAATATCTACCCACGCCAGTGCCGCCGCGTCGCGCACCTCGGCAAAGGCCACAAGGTAGTTGTGCCGTCGCGGTTCAAGCAGCGCCTCTTCGGTCAGTGTGCCGGGGGTGACCAGTCGCACCACGTCACGTCGCACCACCGATTTGTAGCCGCGTTTCTTTGCCTCGGCCGGGTCTTCCATTTGTTCGGCGATGGCTACCCGAAAGCCCTTGCGGATCAGCGTCAGCAGATAACCTTCGGCCGCATGCACCGGCACACCGCACATCGGGATATCGGCCCCTTGATGAAACCCACGCTTGGTCAGCGCAATATCCAGCGCCGCCGCCGCCGCGACCGCATCGTCAAAGAACATTTCGTAGAAATCGCCCATCCGGTAGAACAACAGGGCTCCGGGATGACGGCCCTTTATTTCCAGATACTGCGCCATCATCGGCGTTACGGTGTCGTCGGTCATCTGGCCCCCTGTGCGAGCCCGACTCTACAAAAGCCGCATCCGGTCCGAAAGCGTGATTGTCACGCAAGCCGCCGCGTTGGGCACAAGACTCGGATTCTCGCCGCGATTCCGGTCAGTGGCTAAACGCCTCGTTTCCCCACAGCTGTTTGACACGCGCGTCGCGTCCGCAGGATTGACGGTAGAACTCGTAGGCGCTCGATTGCTTTTTTGGACCGGCGCGGGTCAGGATTATGCGGGTGCCTTTGTAGTAGTCCTGATGGTAATCTTCGGCCAACCAGAAAGTCTTTGCGTTCAGAACCGGGGTGACGACTTTTTGCCCCAGACCCTTTTCCGCTTGTGCAATCGCAGCTTTCGCTGCGGAGTTCTGCGCCGGACCATCCGCAAAGATCGCGGTGCGGTAGGCCGACCCGCGGTCACAAAACTGGCCTCCGGCGTCTGTCACATCGACCGATCGCAGAAATTTGGCGATCAGATCAGGATAGGTGATGCGGGCGGGATCGAAGGTGATCTTGACCGCCTCGTAATGCCCCTCGTGGCCCTGATACGTCGGGTTGGCCAAATCGCCGCCGGTATATCCGGACACCACGTCGAGCACACCCGGGACCGGCTCGAAGTCTGATTCGACGCACCAGAAACAGCCGCCCGCGACAATCGCCGTTTCGGCGCGTGCCGCGACGGTGCCAAACAAGGTTAGTGCAATAGCCAATGCCAGACGGATCATGGTCGTCTCCTTCTTATGCCGATCATCCCTCCGCCTTGCCGCCATGACAACCAAATCTCTTGTGAGGTCACGCAAGGGTGATTCCCCTTGGCTAAGGCCCGGCAACTCCGTAGCGTGGCGAAAAACCCGAAAGGTAGCGCATGACCGACCACGTTTCCACCCATCAGGCCGAAGATGACATCCGCAACGAAAGCATCCTGATCTGGGTAAACGGGGCCATCGTGCCAAAGGCGCAGGCCATGGTTTCAGTGTACGATTCGGGCTTCATGCTGGGCGATGGCGTGTGGGAAGGGAGTCGGCTTTATAACGGCCGCTGGAGCTTTCTGGACGAGCATCTGGACCGGCTGTTTGACGCGGCGAAGGCGATCGATCTGAATATTGGCATGACGAAGGACCAATTGGTGCAGGCGGTGCTGGATACCCAAGCTGCCAACGACATGACCACCGATGCCCATGCCCGGCTGATGGTGACGCGGGGGGTCAAGACCCGGCCCTTTCAGCACCCCAGGCTGAGCCAGCGCGGCCCTACCATCGTGATCATCATGGAACATTCGCGCCCGAGCCTGCCGCGCCCGATCCGGCTGGCGACGGTGCCGCATCTGCGTGGGCTGCCGATGACACAAGACCCCAAGCTGAACTCGCACAGCAAGCTGAACTGCATCCTTGCCTGCATCGCCGCCGAAAAGGCCGGTGCGGACGAGGCGTTGATGCTGGATGTGCATGGCTTTGTGAACACGACCAACGCTTGCAATTTCTTCATCGTGCGCAAGGGGGCGGTGTGGACCAGCACTGGCGATTACTGCATGAACGGCATCACCCGGCAAAAAGTCATCGATCTGTGCCGCGCCAACGACATCCCGGTGTTTGAACGCAACTTCAGTCTGGTCGATACCTACTCGGCGGATGAGGCGTTCCTGACCGGTTCGTTCGGCGCACAGACGCCGGTCGGCAGTCTGGACGGGCGGGTGATCGGCACGGGGCAGATGGGGCCGGTCACCACGCGGTTGCGCGGGCTCTACAAGGCGCTGGTGGGGGGATGACGCCCGACCCCTGCCGCATCGCCATGTGGTCCGGGCCGCGCAACCTGTCGACCGCCTTGATGTATGCCTTTGCTGCGCGCGGAGATTGTGCGGTAAGGGACGAACCGATGTATGGGGCCTATCTGTCCGCGACCGGGATCGACCACCCGATGCGGGACGCGGTCATCGGTTCGCAATGGGCCGATCATCTGGACGTCGCGGCGGATTGCCTCGGGCCGATTCCCGACGGCAAGGCGCTGTTCTATCAAAAACACATGACCCAGCACTTGATCCCGGCCTTTGACCGCCGTTTCATGCGCGGGCTGACCAACGTGTTTCTGATCCGCCATCCGGCGCGCGTCGTCGCGAGCTATGCCCGCAAACGCGAACAACCGACCCTCGCCGATATCGGCTTTGTTCGACAGGCGGAACTGTTCGACGAGGTGGCCGGATGGCTGGGCCATGCGCCACTGGTCATCGATTCGGCGGATATTCGCGCCGACGCCGGGGCGGCATTGTCCGGGCTTTGCGCGGCCCTGAAGATCACCTTCACCCCGGCGATGCTGCATTGGCCCGCAGGTCCGAAGCCCTTTGACGGGGTGTGGGCGCCGCATTGGTATAATGCGGTCCATGCCTCGACCGGGTTCGAGGACCCAGAGGCCGCGCTGCCGGTTTTGGCGGCACCGGATCAGGCGCTGGCGGACCGGGCGTTGCCGTATTACCGACGGCTTTCCGCCTTTTCTTTGGGCAACCTGCCTAAAATATAGCCATGTTGCATTGCAAGGCGCCCCCAGGTTCGGGCAAACACAGCATCGGGGTTGAGCGCACTTCGCCTGAAGCCACTTTGGGCAAAGCGGAGGCATGATGCTCGACAATGGACCGATCAGCCAGTTGCAGCGTAGCCGGGGCAGGGCTTCTGTCGGCTTTGTCTCCAGGCTTGGCCGTGCGCATCTTGCGACGCTGCACCAATCCGGGTCGGCCAAGGCAATGCTGCCCCGGGTGCACGGCGCTGTTCCCGAGGTGGTTTTCCTGAACACGTCGGGCGGGTTGACCGGGGGGGATCAGCTTGACTATTCGCTGGATGTGCCGCCGCAAACCGAAGTCACTGCCACCACGCAGACCGCCGAGCGCGGTTATGCGAGCCCCGGCCCTGCCGCAGCGGTTCGGATATCGGCGACGGTCGGGACGGGGGCGCGGCTCAACTGGTTGCCGCAAGAGACGCTGATCTATGAAAACTCTAATGTTTCACGTGAAACAAACATAGAACTCTTCGGGAATGCCAGTTGTTTGATGGTCGAAACCATCGTGCTGGGGCGTCACGCAATGGGTGAGGTCCCGTGCAACGCCCGCCTTATCGACCGACGGTCGATCCAGCGCGATGGCCGCCCGGTCTGGGCTGAAACGCTGCGGCTGGACGGCGCTGTGCTGTCGCAAATCGGCCAACCCGCCATCCTGAACGGCGCAAACTGCTTTGCCATCATCGCCCTTGTCGCCCCGGACGCCCCCGACCTGACCGACCGCATCCGCGCTACGTTGACGGTGCCGGGCTGCCGATCTGCCGCCTCTGGCTGGGACGGCAGGCTGTTGGTGCGCATCACCGCCAACGATGGCTGGCCCCTGCGCTGCCAGATTGCCCAAACCCTGCGCGCCCTGACCCCCCTGCCTCGCGTCTGGCAGATGCCCGGAGTTGGTCCATGAACCTGACCCCGCGTGAGCGTGAGAAACTGCTGATCAGCGTTGCCGCAATGGTCGCCCGTGGCCGTTTGGGGCGCGGCGTCAAGCTGAACCACCCTGAAGCGGTGGCGCTGATCACCGATTTCGTCGTCGAAGGTGCCCGCGATGGGCGTTCGGTGGCCGATCTGATGCAGGCAGGCGCGCATGTAATAACTGCCGATCAATGCATGCCCGGCATCCCCGAGATGATCCATTCCGTTCAGGTCGAAGCTACCTTTCCGGACGGCACCAAATTGGTAACCGTCCATCACCCCATACGATAAGAGGTTGAAATGTCCCGTATCCTGTTCGTATCTGCCGCCATCGTCCCGACTGCCGCATTCGCACATGTCGGCAGTCACGACCTCGATGCCACGGGCATATTGCTGCATTCGGTCAGCTATGCCGATCACGCCCTTGCCCTGATCGCCGCACTGACCCTGCCCGTTGCAGCTGCTGTTCTTGTCTGGAAGCGTCGCAAGTGATCCCTGGCGAGGTTTTCCCTGTCGAGGGCAGCATCACGTTGAACGCGGGCTCTGTGGCCGTGACCCTCATGGTCGCGAATACTGGTGATCGTCCGGTGCAGGTCGGCTCGCACTATCATTTTGCCGAAGCCAACCCGGGCCTCGGCTTTGACCGCGCCGCCGCCCGGGGCATGCGACTGGATATTGCCGCAGGCACCGCCGTGCGGTTTGAGCCCGGCCAAAGCCGTGAGGTACGGCTGGTTCCCTATGGCGGTTTGCGACGGGTTTTTGGCTTCAACGGTCTGGTGATGGGGGAAATTAATGGATGACCTGTTGCAAGTCGCGCCTCGCCCCAAAGGTAGGCCTTGACCGGCGATAGGCAGGATGGAACGCTAACAAATGTGCGGATGTTCCGCGCCAACCAAATCAAAGCGGTCGACGACCGGATACCGCCGCAACAAGGGACTGATAAACATGTGCAACGCCTGTCTGATCGAAAACGTGAAATCCACCATGCTGTCTCGCAGGTCCCTGTTTCGCGGGGCAGCCGCCGCCAGTGTGGCCAGTGTGGCAGCTGGTCTGATCTCGGCAAAGCCCGCACTGGCGCAAGCCTCGGGCAAGGTTGTGGACCTGACTCACACCTATGACAGCAGCTTTCCCACCTATGGCGGCGATCCCGGCATCATTTATGAACCTGCCGTTGCATACACCCCCGGCGGCTATCAGCTGTACAAGCTGACCATTTTTGAACACACTGGCACCCACATCGACACACCGCTGCATTTCACCGAAGACGGCACGTCCGTCGATGAACTGGCGGTCGATAAACTGGTTTGCCCGCTGTGCATCATCGACATCAAGGCCAAGGCGATGGACGACGCGAACGCGATGGTCGAACCGGCCGATATCGAGGCCTGGGTCAGCGCCAATGGCGAACTGCCTGCGGGCGCGTTGGTGGCGATGAACTCGGGTTGGGCGGCCAAAGTGGGCGATCCGTCGTTCCGCAACACACCCGACGGCAAGCTGGCGTTCCCCGGATTCTCCAAGGCCGCGACGGATGCCCTGATGCAGCGTGGCGTGGCGGCGATCGGGGTCGATACGCTGTCGCTGGATCCCGGCAATTCGGCGGATTTCGCGGTGCATTATTCGTGGCTCCCCGCCGGGTTCTACGGAATCGAATGTCTTGCTGGTCTGGACGGCCTGCCAGCCAGCGGGGCAACCGCCTTTGTCGGCGCACCCAAGCACAGAGGTGGCACCGGCGGTCCTGCCCGTGTGATGGCCGTTCTGTAAATGGCGGTTCTTTAGATGGCCGCTCTTTAAATGGCTGTGGTTCCGGCCCTTTCGGACGATGCGGCGGGGGCAGGGGCCCTCGCCGTGTTCAATGATATCCGTGCGGCGCGGGGAACCGACTACATCAACAATTTCTGGCGCGCGCTGGCTGCCGACCCCACGTTGCTGCGTGCAACGTGGGATCGGTTGTCAGTCGTGATGGGACCCGGCTCGCTGGATCCGCTGACCAAGGAATTGATCTACATCGCCGTTTCTGTGGCCAATGGGTGCAGCTACTGCATCCATTCCCATACTGCCGCTGCCCGAGCCAAGGGGATGACCGATGCCCAGCATGGCGAGTTGTTGGCGGTGATTGCGATGGCCAGTCAGACCAACGCTCTGGCAGCCGCCTTGCAAGTTGAAATTGACGATAGGTTTCGGGCCTGATCACCCCGCACGAACAGGAGAATTCATGCCCACCCGCATCGCACGCGCCGACTATGCCGCCATGTACGGCCCCACCACAGGGGATCGTGTGCGCCTTGGCGACACCGATCTGATCATCGAAGTCGAGCGCGACCTGACAACCTACGGCGAAGAGGTCAAGTTCGGCGGCGGCAAGGTCATTCGCGACGGGATGGGCCAAAGCCAGATCACCCGGGCGGGCGGTGCGGTGGATACAGTCATCACCAATGCGCTGATCCTCGACCATTCCGGGATTTACAAGGCAGATATTGGTCTGAAGGACGGCCTGATCCACAGGATCGGCAAGGCAGGTAACCCAGACACACAGTCGGGCGTCGATATCATCATCGGCCCCGGCACCGAGATCATCGCAGGCGAGGGACGCATCCTGACCGCCGGTGGCATGGACGCGCACATCCACTTCATCACCCCACATCAGGCCGAAGATGCCCTGCATTCCGGCATCACCACCATGCTCGGCGGCGGCACCGGCCCGGCGCATGGCACGCTCGCCACCACCTGCACCCCCGGCCCTTGGCACATTGCCCGGATGCTGCAGGCGCTGGACGCCATCCCGATGAACTTCGGCCTGTCGGGCAAGGGCAACGCAAGCCAGCCCGCCGCCTTGGTTGAAATGGTCAACGCAGGGGCCTGCGCGTTGAAACTGCATGAGGATTGGGGCACCACCCCCGCCGCCATCGACTGCTGCTTGTCGGTGGCCGACGATATGGACGTGCAGGTGATGATCCACACCGACACGCTGAATGAATCCGGTTTCGTGGAAAACACGCTGGCCGCGATCAAAGGCCGCACCATCCACGCCTTCCACACCGAAGGGGCAGGGGGCGGCCATGCGCCGGATATCCTCAAGGTGGTGGGGTCGGCCAACATCATCCCGTCGTCCACCAACCCCACCATGCCCTACACGGTCAACACGGTCGAAGAGCATCTCGACATGCTGATGGTCTGTCACCACCTCGACAAATCCATCCCCGAGGATGTGGCTTTCGCCGAAAGCCGCATTCGCCGCGAGACCATCGCAGCCGAAGATATCCTGCATGACATGGGTGCGCTTTCGATTCTGTCGTCGGACAGTCAGGCGATGGGGCGGGTGGGCGAAGTTATCATCCGCACCTGGCAAACCGCACACAAGATGAAGGTCCAGCGCGGCCGCCTGCCCGACGAAATTGGCCAGAACGACAACCTGCGCGTCCGCCGCTACGTCGCCAAATACACCATCAACCCGGCAATTGCGCATGGGGTTAGCCAGCACATCGGCAGCATCGCCGAAGGCAAACGCGCAGATCTGGTGTTGTGGAACCCGGCTTTTTTCGGGGCCAAGCCAGAGATGGTCCTGATGGGCGGCATGATCACCTGCGCGCAGATGGGTGACCCGAACGGGTCCATCCCGGTTCAGCCGATGTATTCCCGCCCGATGTTCGGCGCACTTGGCCGGGCGCGAGGGGCGACGATGGCAATGTTTGTAAGCCAGGCCGCCGCAGCCAACGGCATCGGCGCGCAACTGGGGCTGGAAAAGGCGATCCTGCCGGTCAAAGGCACCCGGCATATCGGCAAGGCCGACATGATCCACAACGCCGCACGCCCGCAGATCGAGGTGAACCCCGAAACCTATGAGGTTCGGGCGGATGGCGAATTGCTGACTTGCGAACCCGCCGCCGAACTGCCCCTTGCGCAGCGTTACTTTCTGTTCTGATCCGTGCGGTGCGTGATATCACGCACCCTACCCTTGTCCCGAGGATATCACATGCTGCCCGCCCGTCAGGTTCTTCGCCAGAACGCCGCCGACGCCACCGACCGGATCGTGTTGGCCTATGACGAACGCTTTGTGCGCCGCAAACGGCTGACCTGTGACAGCGGGGCATCGGTGATGGTCGATCTGCCCGAAACTGTCAGCCTCGACGATGGCGATGCGCTGTTGACTGACGATGGCCGCAAGCTGGCCATCGTGGCGGCAAAAGAGCCTGTCGCCGTGATCACGGGCAACCTTCCTCGTCTGGCTTGGCATATCGGCAATCGCCACACCCCCTGCGAAGTGACGCCGACCCATCTGGTGATCCGCCGGGACCACGTGCTGGAAGCGATGCTGAAAGGGCTTGGCGCCGATCTGACCCTGACCCTCGCCCCTTTCCGCCCCGAAGGCGGTGCCTATGGCCACGGGCGCACGATGGGTCACGATCATGGAGGCCATTCGCATGATTGACCCGACCGACCAGTTGCGACTCGTGCAATGGCTGTCCCCTGCTTTCCCGATCGGCGCGTTTGCCTATTCGCAGGGGCTGGAGACCGCAATTGCCGATCGTGACGTCCGCGACCGGGCCACCTTGCAAGCATGGATCACGGTAATCCTCAGCATGGGATCGGCCCGCACCGACGCAATTCTGATTGCCCATGCGCGCGCGGGTGCTGACCTGACCGACCTTGCGCTGGCCCTTGTGCCCAGTGCCGAACGCCATACCGACATGATGGAACAGGGCAGGGCCTTCGGTCAAACCATCGCGGCGATCACCGGCACCCCGCAACCGGTGCTGCCTTACGCCCTCGCCGTGGCCCACGCCACCCGCACGCTCAAGGTCTCGACCGAAACCGTCTTGACCCACTGGCTGCAAGGTATCGCTGCACAACTCACCTCGGTCGGCGTCCGGTTCATCCCCATTGGCCAGACCGACGGCCAGCGTATCCTTGCCGCCTTGGCACCATTGATCACGCGCCTTGCAGCCGACTATGCCGCAGCGCCGCTTGCCGACATCGGCACCGCCACCTTCGCCGCCGATCTTGCATCAATGCGGCATGAAACCCTTGCCGTTAGAATCTACCGCACATGACCCATGCTCATGGTCCGCGCCCTTATGGTCCGTTGCGTGTCGGCATCGGTGGCCCGGTCGGCGCTGGCAAGACCACCCTGACCGAACAGTTGTGCCGCGCGCTAGCCCACCGCTGTTCGATGGCGGTGGTCACCAACGACATCTACACCCGCGAAGATGCCGATTATCTGACCCGCGCTCAGGTCTTGCCCGCGAACCGCATCCGCGGTGTCGAAACCGGCGGCTGCCCTCATACGGCGATTCGCGAGGATGCGTCGATCAACCTTGCCGCCATCGCGGACTTGCGTGGGGCGCATAATGACCTTGACCTTATCCTGATCGAAAGCGGTGGCGACAATCTGGCCGCCACCTTCAGCCCCGAGCTTGCGGACTTGTCGATCTACGTCATCGACACTGCCGCAGGGCAAGACATCCCTCGCAAACGCGGGCCGGGTCTGACCCGATCCGACCTTCTGGTCGTCAACAAGACCGACCTCGCCCCCTATGTCGGCGTCGATCTGGCGCTACTGGAATCGGACACCAAGGCGGCGCGCGGCAGCCGCCCCTATGTTATGGCCCGCCTTCGCGCAGGGCAGGGCGTCGATGAAATCGTGGCGTTTCTGGAACGTGAAGGCGGGCTGCCGCTGGCCTGAGTCGCGTGATAGCTGCCCAGCAATTCGCCGCGGCCGATCTTTTTGCGTAAAACTTATGCGAAAAATGCCGGATTGCAGGTAACGGCGGCGTGACAGCTTCACAGTCGTTGCCGCACCGCAGCACCCCGGATTTGCTGAACCGTGCGACGGTGGAATGACCGGCGAGAAAAAGTGTGCGGTGGCGATCAGATCTGGACGTCGTTCACCACCGCACGGGGTGCAACAAGCGTTGCCGCTTCAAGATAGGTCCGGCCCCGTGAAAAGGGAAGCGGGTGCTTGGCGCGGCCCATTCAGGGGACGAGAAATGAATTATCGTGGAATGATGCTGGCAACGGGGCTTGGCCTTGGGCTGGCGGGGGCTGCTGCTGCCCAGGAGACGATCAAGATCGGCGTGCTGCATTCGCTGTCGGGCACGATGGCGATTTCGGAAACCACGTTGAAAGATACCGTGCTGATGATGATTGCCGAACAGAATGCCAAGGGTGGGCTTTTGGGCAAGCAGTTGGAAGCCGTGGTTGTGGACCCGGCTTCGGACTGGCCGCTGTTTGCCGAGAAAGCACGCGAGCTGCTGACGGTGTCCGGCGTCGATGTGATGTTCGGTTGCTGGACGTCGGTGTCGCGCAAATCGGTGCTGCCGGTTATCGAAGAGCTGAACGGCCTGCTGTTCTACCCGGTGCAGTATGAGGGCGAGGAATCATCGAAGAATGTGTTTTACACCGGTGCCGCCCCGAACCAGCAGGCAATTCCGGCCACCGACTATTTTCTAGACGAGCTTGGCGTCGAGAAATTTGCCCTGCTTGGCACCGACTATGTTTATCCGCGCACCACGAACAACATTCTGGAAAGCTATCTGGGTTCCAAGGGGATCGCAAAGGAAGATATCTTCGTAAACTACACCCCGTTCGGGCACAGCGACTGGTCGAAAATCGTGGCCGACGTCGTGGCGCTGGGCGCTGACGGCAAGAAGGTTGGTGTGATTTCGACGATCAACGGCGATGCCAACATCGGCTTTTACAAAGAACTGGCAGCGGCGGGAATTTCTGCCGATGACATTCCGGTAATCGCCTTTTCGGTCGGTGAAGAAGAACTCTCGGGTCTCGACACGTCGAACCTCGTTGGCCACCTTGCAGCGTGGAACTACTTCCAGTCGGCCGATGTGCCGGTCAACGCCGAGTTCATCACCCGGTGGAAAGCTTTCGCCGGTGCAAACCGCGTGACGAACGACCCGATGGAAGCCACGGTTGTCGGCTTCAACATGTGGGTCAAAGCAGTCGAGGCCGCAGGCACCACCGACGTTGATCCGGTGACCGCCGCAATGATCGGCATCGAAGTGCCCAACCTCACCGGGACGATGGCGAAAATGCTGCCGAATCATCACCTGACCAAGCCGGTTCTGATCGGCGAAATCCGCGCAGACGGACAATTCGACATCGTCAGCCAGACCGAACCGGTCCCCGGCGATGCCTGGACCGACTTTCTGCCGGAATCGGCGGTTTTGGACAGCGATTGGCCGGGCCTGAATTGCGGGATGTACAACACTGAAACCAAGACCTGCGTGCAGTTGAAGTCAAACTACTGATCCCATCCGAAAAACTACATCGGGGGGCCACACCGGCCTCCCGACACCGAAATGGGGCAATATGCGGACGATCCTGATCCTACTGGCAGCCCTTTTTGCGCTGGCGGCCCCCGTAGCCGCCCAACAGGCTGCCACAATTGTGGCCAAGAATAGCGTCATGATCGAAAAAGCTTCGCGTCAGACCATCGGCCCGGTGATCGACGCGCTTGCCGCCTCTGGTGACCCCGCTGCCGCCACGATCCTGCAGGCCTGGGCCGATCGCGCCATGGGCGTGCGCAAATCCGACGGTGCCTTTGTTCTGCTTACCCCCACGGCTGACGGGTATGCGCTGCGGGACCTGTCGCTGACCGACATCGTACCCGCAGAGAAATCCGACATCACCGAACTGCGCCCGAATGCCGGGGTGCGCGCGCTGATCGCCACTGCACTGGTGCAATTCACCCTGTCCGACCCCGACCCGGCCAAACGCGCCGACGCCCTGACGTCGATCGCCCGCAACCCCACGGCCGACGCGCTGACGCCCTTGCGTGCCTCGATCGACACCGAATCCGACCCAGCCCTGAAAGCCCGGAAGTATCCGTCTTGATCAAGCGGTTTTTGGCGTCCACTTGCGATCAGCTTTGACGAGTGCATTTGCCATTTCGATGAGCTTTCGCATGACGGCCACGATGGCGACTTTGGCGGGTTTT